>ERZ842401.6974-NODE-6974-length-11786-cov-7.802574_pt1 | contig 11786 bp, 5 predicted proteins | sample MGYA00521270_ERZ842401 | MGnify/ENA primary metagenome ERZ842401 (study PRJEB31892, sample SAMEA3878208) | bioreactor metagenome | biome: Moose rumen | place: Sweden | collected 2011-10 | study: EMG produced TPA metagenomics assembly of the PRJEB12797 data set... | reverse complement strand
GCTGATTTCCGTCAGCTGGCCCCTCATGTGCTGTTTACCTTTGGCTCCAACTATTACCTGGGTTATCAAGGGGTGAAACCGGGGATGGACTACTTTACGACCTGTCGTGTTGGAGGTGAGGCATGGGGCAGCTACGATACGCATACCCGTGGCTCCTTCTCCTTTGCTGATGCCAAGACGGGGGGTATGCTCAATACCGAGTATCCCAACACGCAGATGACGCTGGAGGCGGGCTGTAGCAAGTCGACAGTTCCCGTCATTAGTCATGAGACGGGTCAGTTCCAGATTTATCCCGATTTCGATGAAATCAAGAAATATACGGGCGTGCTCTATCCTTATAATATGGAGGTGTTCCGCACTCGTCTGGATGCTGCGGGCATGCTGGAGCAGGCTAAGGACTTCCATCGGGCCAGCGGACTATGGGCGCTGGAACTTTATAAGGCTGATATCGAGTTGGATTTGCGGACGGAGGGGATGGACGGCTTCCAGCTGCTCGACCTCCAAGACTATCCCGGACAAGGGTCTGCCTATGTTGGTATCCTTGATGCCTTTATGGAGCCCAAGCCGCTCTGTACGGTCCGCCAGTGGCGCGAGTGGTGCAACGATGTGGTACCTCTGGCCCTGATGCCAAGCTACACCTTCGTGTCGGGTCAGAAGCAGGATATCGAGGTGAAGATAGCCAACTACAGCGGAAAATCGCTGAAGGGAAAGCGTCTGAGGTGGGTGTTAGGCAATATGGAAGGTGACCTGCCCATTCCCGACGGAGAGGGACTGCTCAACTTGGGAAAGATAACCTTTGAGGCTCCTGTGCTACATACGGGCTGTGACCTGATGTTGTCGCTCATGATTGACAACACGGAATACCACAATACCTACAAGGTATGGATTTATCCTCAAGAGGTAGAGTTGGAGAAGGAGGGTATCGTCATTACCCATCAGATGACTGACGACATCGCCCAGCAACTGGAGCGTGGGGCGAAAGTGCTCTGGATGCCCGACTCCACGCAGTTGAGGGAAAATACTGTCGATGGACTGTTCCAGACGGACTATTGGAACTACAGGATGTTCAAGACCATCTGTGAGAACAACAAGAAACCCATATCGCCTGGTACGTTGGGTATTCTGACCAACCCCAAGCATCCGTTGTTTGGTGAGTTCCCCACCGATGAGCATACCAACTGGCAGTGGTTCCCCGTCATCCAGCAGTCGCATCCGCTGATTCTGGATAATCTGCCACGCAGCTATCGCCCCATCGTACAAGTGATAGACAACATCGAACGGAACCATCGGTTAGGATTGGTCTGCGAGTTTGCTGTGGGGAATGGAAAGCTGCTGATATGTATGAGCGACCTGGAGTGTGCCCAGGAGTATCTGGAGGGCCGCCAGTTCTATCATAGCCTGTTGCGTTATATGCAGAGTGATGATTTCCAGCCTAAGGTGCAAATGAAATGGTCTGACTTGCTGAAAGTGCTGTCAGACCATGTGCAGGAGTCCAAGCTCAAGGAGCTGAACAATATCTCTCAATATTAAAGCTTATTTCTTCTTTCGAGGTTTGCGGATAGCCCAGCCTTCTTCTTCGAAGTTGGGTATCTCGCCCTTGAGCTTCATGCCTTTAGGGTTGAGAAAGCGCATCCATTCCTCTTTCTTGTAGGTCTTAGGCTCTACGGATTTTCCGGGTTTTCTAGATTGTCCGGCTTTTCCGGAGATTCCGGGTTTTCCGGCTTTTCTGGGTTCTCTGGTCGCTTTGGCTCCCTCTGCGGCATCGTTGCAGCGTACGTCGCGGTTCTTGTAGCGCTGGCCGTTGACATACTTGATGACACGCTCAGCGTCCTCCTCCGGCACTTCGAAATACGACATCGTGGTGAGCAGGTCGATGTGCCCCACCTGTACATGACCGTGTACGTGCTTGTTCAGGAACTGCATAATCTCGCCAGGATAGAAGCCATCCTTCTTGCCCAGATTGATGAAGAGCTTGCGATAACCCTCGCTCGTTGGGGTGGCTCCCTTCTTGCCCCTTGCCCCCTGCTCCTTGCTCCTTCTCTGACCAAGGTCAGAGTGTGGCGTTGCGAATTCTCCTCGCTCCTTGCCCCTAACTTCAGAAATCTCGGGTGCATCAGCATAGTAGGCCAGGAACTTGCCAAACTCCAGCGATACGATTTTCTTAATCAGGTCATCCTTGTCGACATACTCGAAGTAGCGGCTGATGTCTCGCATGAAGGGTGCTATCTGCTCCTCATCGACATCGGCTTTTACTATCTGGTCCATCACCTTGTAGAGCTGCTTCTTGCAGATTTCCTCTGCTGATGGGATGGTGCCCTGTTCAAACTGCTTGCCAATCTCCTTCTCAATATTACGGATTTTGAACTTCTCACGACTATGCACAATGCTGATGCTCGTACCCTTCTTGCCGGCACGACCCGTACGACCGGAGCGGTGGGTATAGTTCTCGATGTCGTCGGGCAGTCCGTAGTTGATGACATGCGTCAGGTCGTCGACATCGAGTCCGCGTGCTGCCACATCGGTAGCCACCAACAGCTGCACGGTATGCTGACGGAACTTCTGCATCGTCAGGTCGCGCTGCTGCTGGCTGAGGTCACCATGCAGCGACTCAGCGTTATAGCCGTCTTTGATGAGTTTGTCAGCCACTTCCTGGGTCTCCATCTTCGTGCGGCAGAAGATAATGGCGAAGATGCGGGGGTAGTAGTCCACCAGTCGTTTCAGGGCTAAGTACTTGTCCTTTGCATTCACCATATAATAGATATGGTTCACATGCTCGGCACCCTCGTTACGGCTGCCCACCACGATTTCCTTGTAGTCGTGCAGGTAACCCTTGGCGATACGTTCTATCTCACGGCTCATTGTCGCTGAGAAGAGCAGCGTGTTACGTTCTTCGGGCACTCCCTCCAGAATGGCGTCGATGCTCTCCGAGAAGCCCATGTTCAGCATCTCGTCAGCCTCGTCGAGCACCACGTTATACACGTCGTCCAACTGTGCTACGCCCCGTTTCATCAAGTCGATGAGTCGTCCCGGGGTAGCCACAATTACCTGTGCACCCCTCCTCAAAGCACGAATCTGCTGCTCTATCGAGGCACCGCCATAGACCGCCTCGATATGGATGCCGTCCAGATACTTCGCAAAGTCGCGCAAATCGTCGGTTATCTGTAGGCACAACTCACGGGTAGGAGCCAGAATGAGGGCGAGGGGTAGTCCTCTCCCTATCTGTCCAAACTGCGGGTGAGGCGTTTCTGCAATGCGTTGCAACACGGGAATACCGAACGCCGCCGTCTTTCCTGTACCCGTCTGGGCCAGTGCTATCACGTCGTTCCGATTACCCAACAAATAAGGTATGACCTCCTCCTGTACAGGCATGGGCTGTACAAATCCCATTTCTTCGATGGCTCTGCGAATCCCTTCGCTGACACCAAGTTCTTCAAATGTCTTCAAAATCAATAACTTTCTTAATTCGGGTGCAAAGGTACGATTAAGCGAGCAGAAAACCAAATTTTATTTGAGTTTTCTCGTGTGTGCACAGAAAAATCGGGACGCACCTCACGGCGAATCCCGACGAATATTCTATTTTTTAAACTACTGCTAACAATTATAATGGTGTTAGCGCCATGTGTGATAGTTTACTGTAACCAGCGTGGGTCGCCAACGCCATCCTCGCCAACTTGTCCTGTTATCTTGAATTCGCCTGTTGCCGGTGAATTCCAGAGCTCTTTCTCATCTAAGGAGAGTTCCTGCAGACCATCCAACGGGTAAGTCTTCTCAGCCACAACAGTCCAGGTGAAATTGGTCTTGAAACTCTTCGTGACGCTGGGTAGTGTGGTCTCGCTGGCATTCAGGAAGATAGAGCCGCTAACGCCAGCCTCGTATGGCTTGATGTTGGAAGTGCCACCATCCGTCGACAATGACGGTCCAAACAAGGTGTTATATACATTCAACTTGACGGTATTGGCGTTGCCGTTGATGCGGAATAGTGGGTTGTTGGCATTGTCAATCTTTTCAATAGGAGCATAGCAGAACGTACAGTTGCTGATGTTGAAATCGATATCGCCTGTCGTCTTGCGGAGGTCGCACAGCTGAACGATATTGGTAAGTGTACTGTTCTTTAGCGTAATGCTCTTGAGGTCTACATTCTTATTGTTGGTTGTAAAAGCACCTTGGTCGCCCACACCATTGATGACACAGTTATCAACAATGATTTCGTTGACGTTATCGCCGTCAGCCTGACAACGCACGATGGCGCGATAGCCCTCAATATGACAGCCGCTGAAGCTGATTTTCTTCAGGGTAGACTTCGTGCCGTTGATGTTGAATACCTGACGGCCTCCGAAGCCAGGAGCATTACCTCCGCCTTCGCTGATAGGCTTTACTTTATTGTCTCCTAAGGCCTTGTCGCTGTAGAAGTCGACATCCTTGAACTCCAAGAAGTCCACAGTCACGTTCTTAGCCAATGTGAGACCACCGGACGACACGAAGCGGGCATTGCCACCTAAGGTCGATGCAGTAACGAAGCGCACGGACTTATTAATGGCATAGCTGTTGTTCACCTTGTAGTCGAAGTCGCCACGAAGGATGATGGTGTTGCCATCTTTCACCTGCTCCCAGAATTCTGTGGTCTTCAGCGTGTCCTTAGCCTGATTCTCATCGTAGTCGCGGATGTCAATCCAGTTGCCTGCCCCATATTCTGCATCGAAGTCGACGGGCTTGCTTGTCGTGCCGCTGACCTTTCCTGCATAAGTGGAATTGGTGAAATTCTCGCTGTCGCTATATGCATAGAAGGTGTATTTGGTACTTGGCTGCAGGCCTGTGACATCTATCGTTCCTGCATTGTAGGCAGATGACGATACCGTCTTGACGATTTCCTCACCGTCATCCTCCGGAACAGCCACGATAGCCTTGATGGTGACACCAGAGAGGTCCCACGTGATGCGTGCGGCATTGTCGATGGTCTTCACCTGTTTCAGACTGGTGGGATAGGCGACGTTGACATCCTTGGTGTTATAGGTCTTAGAAGACTTGCTATCTCCTTCACAGTTGATTTCCACCATATACTTCTCATCCCAAGCCAAATCGGTGAAAGTGTAGGGTGACTGTTTGCAACTGGCAGTGGTAACAACCTCATAGATGTTGTCGCCAGCCTCGTCAGTACCTGTTACCTTATAGAGGGTCAGGTTGTATGATGTGGCGCCACTGATGTTGTCCCATGTAGCTGTTATCGTGTTATTGTTCGTTTCCAGCGATGCAATAGGACGGAACAAGCGCGGAGCATCACCCTTGTTGTCATTATCGCTGCAGCTGCTCAGAAAACCTGTGGTCGTTGCTGCAAGCAGCATGATTATTAAATATTTCTGTAGTTTCATTGTCGTTGCTGTTTATTTGTTACGAATAGCATAGCCGTCGTTGGAAAGCACTCCATTTGACGACATCACACGGTCTGTAGGAATAGGAATGACGTATGGTGCCACCTTGCTGCGTATGGCTGTCAGGTCTTCCGTTCCTTTAACTAGGGTGTTTTCAGTAATACCATACCAAGAGTAGCGGATTTTTTCGTCCAGGATACCTTTCTTGATGGTGTTACCTTCTTCGTCAGTACCATATTTGACATTTGTCTCAGGGTCTGTGTCTTTGACAGAAATCTGGTCAGCGATGAAGCTCACATACTTCAGCCCGTCGAAAGTGGCTCCGGCGCTCTTGATGTCATCATCAGCAAGCGTCTCTGCTGTGTTATAGGGACTTTCTTTGGGATTGCAGTAGGTGAAGTAATCATTGGTAAACTGCAGTCTTCCGTTTATATAGTTATAATACAGGCGATTGGCAATTCCCATGTCTACTATCTCCTTGTTCTTGTTATAGATGTACTCTCCACCAACAATGTCAAGCTGCTGATAGTTAGCGGCTACTGTGCGAATCCACTCAATGCAGTCAACCACCTTGCTGGAATAGTTGTTCCAGCGTACAAGGTCGAACTTACGGATGTTCTCACCACCAAACTCCCACGCGCGCTCGTTGATGATGGCTTCCTTGAATGCGTCATGCGTAGTCAGGTTGTTGACATAGTTGGTCACCATCTCTGTAAAGTTGGTGGCGTTGACGAAGGCACGCTCACGTACACGAGTCAGCATCTGTTTAGCAATAGCGGTCGGACCATTGTTGATTTCATTGTCAGCCTCAGCCAAGAGCAGCAGTACGTCAGCATAGCGCAATACAGGCCAGTTGATACCCGTACCCTTGTTGGCAACGTTGGTGACGGTCAAATCCATACGGCACCATTTTGCCGGCTGGACACCTTGAGCGTTGCAGGCTCCTTGCATGTTGTCGTTGAGCCAACGGTAGTTGGTGCAGGTCACGGGGAGACGCTGGTCTTGAGGGTCAAACGAGCAGGCATAGCTTGGTGTCAGGTTTGTATAGGTTGTTCCTGCACCTTTTGTGCTGGCAACAACGCTTAGACCGTGACACCATCCGATGTCGCCACCAGAATTGGGTACGAAACCCATTTCAAAGAGCACGTCGCTGTCGCCAGGGTTGCAGCCATTAATCTCATTGTCGAAAATCTCCTTGAAGTTTGTGTTCAGCGTTCGGTCTTTCAGTGAGATGAGCTTCAAGGCGTATGCCTTTGCTACTTTGTAATAGTCATCAGCTGAAGTGGCAGTCTGCTCATTACCGTTTTCGTCAGTATAAGTCAGCGAGTATTCTTCGCTGGTCTGCGTCGAGCGAGCCATAGTACCATTGGCTTGCATAGAGTATCCGGCACGGAACATGGCCAACTTGACGATGAATCCTAATGCAAACTCACGGTTCATGCGCTCTGTGGTGATGTTTGCGCTCCACTGCATCTCCTCTTCCACGCTAATCAGGTCTTTAATCAGATGGGTGTAGATGATGTTCTTGTCTACGCGTCCACCAGCGTCGAGATAGTTCTCCTTAGTCGTAGACTTGGTAGCAAAGGGAACGTCAGCCCAGAAACCGCACATCAGCCAGTACCAATAGGCACGCAGGCAGTAGGCCTCGCCGTGTAGCTGCTTCATATCCTTGTCGCCCGAGAGGTACATGCTACTGTTCTCAATACCCTCGATACACTGGTTGGCAAAGTCGATGGCTTTCAGGGAATTGTCCCAGCAGTTCTTGATGTCATTGAACTGCGAGGGGTTAAGAGCCCATACGCCTCGACGGGTATTCTCCTGTGCGTTGGCAAGGTTGATGAACCCCACCTCAATGTCTGTATTTTGCATCCAGTTGGTGCTCATACGCGAAGTATAGGTATCCTCGCAGAAGTAGGAGTAGACGTGGTCTATCATCTTTCGAGCATCCGTCGGATTGGAGCAGAGATACTCCAGATTATCTGTTGACAGCGACTCTGTGCTAAGAGTGTCTTCACAAGATGTGAATCCAGCGGTCAACGTCAGTGCTGCAATATATAAAAATAGCTTTTTCATTTTCTTCAATGTGATGGGTATTATTAGAATGTGATGTTAGCACCTACAGTCCATGAGAAAGACTTCGGATAGGCAGAGAAGTCTGCACCAGGAGTTAGACCACTGGTCTTGCTTCCACGGATAGCGGAGTTAACCTCGGGGTCATAACCCGTATATTTGGATATACAGAATACATTGTTCAATGTGCAGTACAAACGCAACTGGTTGCAGGCGAACTTCTGAGTCCATGCCTTGGGGAAGGTAAAGCCTAAGGTGAGGTTTTGCAGACGGAGGAATGAGCCATCCTCGATGAAGTAGGAGTTAGGCACGGGGTTGTTGTCCGATGTGGTGGCTCCTGACCATAATGAGGCGTTAGCGTTCATTTCCTTCAGGGTTTCATAGTCGGTTACGATAGTTCCCGTAGCCTGATCCAGATAGGTCCAAGCCTGTCCACCGAGTGTCACAGGAGACATCTCCTGACGCAGGGCAGCCCACTGGTTACGGTATGACTGATAGGTAATCATTTTGTCCATGTTGTAGACATCATTGCCTACAACATAGTTGAAGTTGGCAGCAAAGTCGAACCACTTGTAAGTGGCGTTGATTCCAAAACCACCTTGGAACTTAGGCTGGGTCTTGCCAATGATGGTGCGGTCGTTGTCGGCATCTATCTTCCCGTCATTGTTCAAGTCCTTGAACTTAGGAGCGCCAGGACGTAGACCGGCCTTGGAGCCTGCTGTGTAATAAGTGTTATCGACAACTCCTTCCTTGAGGATGTAGTTTCCAGAAGAGTCGAAACGGAACTGGGTCTTGCCATTGTCGTCAACGTATGTCTCGAAGTCGTCCACACCATATATGCCATCATATTGGAAGCCCCATACCAGTCCGAGTGGTTCGCCTACGATGACGCGATAGTCGTCAGAGCCACGCATATCCGTTGAGAAACCACCAGAGTTGAAGGCCATCTGTGTGACGCCGTTAGAGAGTTGTTCCACCTTATTCTTGTTGATACCGATGTTGAAGCTGAAGTTCAGCGAGTAGTTCTTATGTTGCAGGATGACCGCATTCAAAGTCAGCTCGATACCCTTGTTAGAAGTCTCACCGATGTTCTGCTGCATGCTGGTGTAGCCAATAGCGGTGATGGGTACCTCCACGAGCAGGTCCTTTACGGTATTGGAATAGTAGTCGATGCTACCCGTGAGTCGCTCGTTGAAGAAACCGAAGTCCAGACCAATGTTACGTGTGATGGTGGTCTCCCATTTCAAGTCGGGGTTAGCCAGCTGGGCGTTGTTCAGCGTATAGTGTGGGTTCTGCTGGTTGCCAGCACCATAGTATTTAGAGCTACTGTAAGCTTTATATGTTGTCTCAAACATCGCGTCACCGATGCGGTTGTTACCGGCAGTACCATACGACAGGCGCAGCTTCAGGTTGCTCATCCAGCTCTTGGCCTTCTCCATCCAAGGCTCTTCGATAATGCGCCATCCTAATGCAGCAGCAGGGAAGAAGCCCCAACGGTTGCCTTTAGAGAACTTTGAAGAACCATCTTCACGGAAGGTCAGGGTGAGGAGATAGCGGTCCATCAAGGTGTAGTTGACACGTCCGAAGAACGAGACGGTGCGGTCTTCCTGACCGAGAGTTGATGAAATGGTCTGTGCACCAGTGGCCTTCGAGTTGTTCTGCATAGCAGCAAACATCTTCTCTGGCTTGATGTCCTTCTGGAAATACTTACCAGTCATCGACATGGTTTCGTAGTTGGTACCTACATACTCCTGACCAACCATAACATTAACATCGTGAATCTTGTTGAATACCTTCTTGAAATTCAGGGTCGTAGCCTCACGCAATTTCCAGGTATCCTTCTTGTCCCACTGACCCATAGGCTGTGAACCACCATTCTGAACGGCCATGCTGCTTCGTGCGCCCCACCAGTCTTTCAGCTGATAGAAAGAGTAGTCGTAGCCACCCTCGGCACGTAATGTGAACATCTTGTTGATTTTCCAGTTAATGGCGGCATTGAAGTTGTAGCGACGGTCGTTCTTGCGACGCCAGTAGTCATTGACACGATCTTTCAGCGTACGAGTGGAACTGATATACTCCTCATATTCATCGTCTGTCATGCTGCTGGGGTCAATCTCTATCTGGTCGTACAAACCAAATACAGGACCTGTGGCAATGGCATCGTAGGAACGAATCTTGTATGAACCACCACCGGTACCCTGACCTTGTGTCTCTGTATCAGCCAGACGTACACCGAAGTCGAGGTCGAGATTCTTAAACAACTCGTGCTTCAACTTGAAGTTCATATTGTAGCGACGATAGCCATTGCCTTCCATCAGACTATTGTCCTTGGCGTATGTACCGCTAAGCGTGAACTTGGTCTTGTCCGTACCACCAGTGATGCTGATGTTGTGACTCTGCGAAATCTCGTGGTTGCCAAACATCTCATCCTGCCAGTCGTGACCATTCTGATATTTGTAGAGGTCCAGGTCATCGTATGCACCGAAACGTTTCTCAAAGGTAGAGATGCCCGATGCGCCCTGCAGTGCCTGTCGCTCATAGAGATACATGACGTACTGGTAGGGGTCCATCGTGTCCAAAGTCTTGCGGATGGTCTTACCTTGAATGTACATGTTGTAGCTCACCTGGGTTTTGCCACCCTTGGCACTCTTGGTTGTGATAAGGATAACACCGTTGGCACCCTGAGAACCGTAGATGGCTGTTGAGGCAGCATCTTTCAGTACGGTAATGTCTTCAATATCCGAAGAAGAGATATCGCTGATGCTCGATACGGGGAATCCGTCTACAATGTAGAGAGGAGAGTTGTCGCCAGTGATAGAACCGCCGCCGCGCACCTTGATAATCATCTCAGCATCGGGCGAACCGTCGGTAGTAGTAATCTGCACACCAGCCAGCTTACCTGTCAAGGCTTCAGCCACATTGGTGACAGGTACCTTGGCAAGGTCGGCACCCTTGACCGTGCTGACAGCACCTGTCAGGTCCTTCTTACGAGCCGTACCGTAACCGATGACTACCACGTCGTTCAACGTGGTGTTGTCGTCTTCCAGCACGACATCAACTTGGCTCTTGCCCTTCACATTCACCGTCTTGGTCTTCATGCCAATGTAGGAAATGACAACGGGCTTTCCAGCCGTTAACTTAATGGTGAAATTGCCGTCGAAGTCAGTCACACCGCCATTGCGCGTACCTTGTTCTATTACGCTGGCTCCGATGACTGCCTCGCCCTGCGAGTCTTTCACACTAATCCTTACGTCCTGCGCCTGCAGACTCATCGTCATTGCGGAGAAGAGGGCTACAAGCAGCAATCTCATGTTAGTTTTAATAGACATAAATTTAATTAATTAGTAATTGTTTTGAGGTAATCTTTCGTTCTCTTGTTCGCTTCTGGTTAGTACATAGCAGAAGCGCGGGACTGCTTTTTGCCAGTTCCGGAACGAGGGTCCTGAGAAAACCCGATAACAAGAAAATGGAGAACAGCCCCACGCACTAAACGTGGAAGCTACATTGCCCAACTACTGTTATCAGTCTTGCTTGAAAATTTCTCAGGTTTTCGTTCCGCAAGTTTGGAGCATAAACGCTTCTTCTGCCAGAGCGGGTCCTTCCCACTCTCGGCTGCAAAGATAACAAGAAATTTTGAAACGACAAAGAAAAAAGCAAAAAAGTACGCTGTAGTTTTCCGGTAATTGTTTGGAGGATTTGAAATTTGTGCTTATCTTTGCTGGCAGAAACATCAAGAAAACAGAAAAGAAGTATAGTAAAGATGGCACATCTGTGTGTATTTTGTTCAGCTAATCAGCAGATAGATGCTGACTTCTTCCAGATGACGGAAGAGTTGGGGCGGTGGGCAGCAGCTGTGGGTCATACCATTGTGTTTGGAGGTAACGACTCTGGACTGATGCATGCTGTCAGCAAGGCTGCCAAGGAAGCGGGAGGACACTTGGTCGGTGTTGTGCCGCGAGTGATAGAGCAGCGGGGAATGCTGAGTCCTTATCTGGATGTCCATATCCCTACGGAAAATCTGAGTGACCGCAAGGACCTGATGATGCTACAGGCTGATGTGTTTATTGCCCTGCCGGGTGGTGTTGGTACGCTCGATGAGATTTTCACCATGGCCTCGTCAGCCAGTCTGGGCTACCATCACAAGCGTATTGTGCTGTATAACATGAAGGGATTCTGGGATTCGCTGATTGCTATGATGGACGACTTGCAGCAGAAAGGTGTCATCCGTGGCGCGTGGCGCGACACCATTGCTGTGGCCAACAATCTCGATGAAATCAGGGAACTCTTAGCGAAGTGCTAAGGCACGGTTCTCGGCAGCCTCCATCAACTCGCGTTCACCGGGGCCTTTGT
>ERZ842401.6973-NODE-6973-length-11787-cov-3.598449_pt1 | contig 11787 bp, 4 predicted proteins | sample MGYA00521270_ERZ842401 | MGnify/ENA primary metagenome ERZ842401 (study PRJEB31892, sample SAMEA3878208) | bioreactor metagenome | biome: Moose rumen | place: Sweden | collected 2011-10 | study: EMG produced TPA metagenomics assembly of the PRJEB12797 data set... | reverse complement strand
ACCAGGCGAGAGCAAAGAACGTGAGGAGCAAAATTACACCAATAGCATAATCCATAAAAAAATCTCCCTTCTGAGAAAATATTTTGAATTGGTTTAGTTTAATGCTTGATTGAATTTTACGGGGAATTGCCAGATTTGGGAATAAGAAATTTTGCAACATAGTGAACTTTTCTATAGCTCCCCATATTGAAACAGCGGGCATAGATTATAATTTTTCGCGGTGAAGTTGAGTTCACAAAATGAAACGGAAAAAGAAAAGAAAAAGTATAAGTTGATTGTTAATGAGGAGCGTTCTTTAAAAGAACAGGCCTAATGACATAATAACGTTAGAGGAACAAGAATACTATTAAGAAGGCAGCGGCAGTAATGGTAGTTTTAGGGATGCTCGGAGTTTCGGGAGTTGCTATGGCTGCTCCTCATCATAAGAGACACAGATGCGATTATCGGAATGAATGGAGACATGAAGACCCTAGCGGATGACACAGGGTGTCTATTCATGAAAAGGGGTCTAAGTTCGAAAGACACCGCCTACATCATTCAAGACACGGGCACAAATGGTAAATAGGGTAAATAGTTAATAACGATCCGGCGCAAAGCTAACAACTTCAGCGTCGGATTTATGATTTATTACAGAAAACTTTTACGAAGAAGAAAAACATCATGATCATGAACAGAACATTCACAAAATCCAAAACGTAGCAACTAACTTTTTCATGCTCTGCTTCATAATTTTTTCATCCTCCTAAATTACTAACGTTTACTGCGTTTCGACATTGATAATTATAAATTGTGTAATTTCGGCTTTGCTAGGAGGGGTGATTTTTTATGAAGCGGCTTTATAACTATAATGTTAATATTAGTCAATCTTGACAATGTCAATAATTATCAAATTGTTGTGAGTGTGAGCTTGTAAAAATTTTCGGTCTTGTTTTGAAAGAAAAATAGTTAAGTACTTTTTAATATTGTGTATTCTATAAATGGATAATATAATTCATAATCAGAGAGCTATACAAATTTTTTTTAGAAAAAAATGTCCACTTCTAATTATTATTAAGAATAATCATTGGAAGTAAAAACTTTGAAAAGAGCGAAGAGTAACCAAAAACTTTAACTTTCACTGCTCAACCACGTACTAAAACCATCCATAGACTTTTAGATCAGAATCATTTTAATTTGTACGTAATCTTACAGTTTGCCTTTCCAGAACGAAAAAGTATTTTTTCCATTCCTCGGCTATCGCGTGAAGAATAATAACATTTTTTTGCGATAATGTGAATACCGAAAATTATTTACTCTTCAGAAATTATGATGCTATTTTTTTATATAAATCAGGGTACATGGCTTCAAGTTTTTTCATTCTGAACCATGTAGCGCGAGAAATTCTAAGTACTCTCCAAGGCTGATCGCGTTCAGTTGTGTGTTTAGCTAACCATGATTCTCTAGGTTCTCTCTTTTTTTGCTCTCTAGGTGTGGTTCTGAGAACGGTTAATTTTTTCTGCTCATCTTCAGTTATGCCTAACACTTTCACGATTGTTGAATTTTTGAGCCTGTATGTAATTTTGTCTCCGGCCAAGAATTTTCTGATAAGAGTGCCGAAAGTTTTAGTAGAGCATTCGGATTTGAATTGCTTTCCGCAAAAGTCAATGAGTTTTTCCAGTAACGAGGTAATACCTTGTTTTGTTCGAGGAACTATACCGGCTTGAATAGCTGAGATTGCAGCATGAAAGACGCAAAGTTCGCGATGACCTGATGAAATTTCGCCTTGTCTATTTTTCCGCATTTCTAAGAGTGTCATAATATCATTGAATCGTTTTTCTGCAGTGTAGCTGAATTTATTCCGTTTTTTCTGCAAGCCGAGAGTGTCATCGGCATTTAAACTTGCTCGGAATTGTCTAAAATATGCTGCTTGCTCTGCTTTCTCGTCAAGTTTTCTTTGTCTGTAATTTTCGACTTCCTCTTGAGTGAAGTGCAAGACTGCCGTAGCCAAGTCATGGAATAAGTAAGAGTTTTCTTTATCGTCGAACTCGATAAACACGCCTGTATCTTCGTAATAGAAGTCCGGAACTGGCAGATGAAAATTAGGAGTGAGAAACTCCGGATTAGACATAGCTCCCCATTCTTCAAAGTGTCTGCACAGGAATTCTTGAGTTACTTCCCATCTGGATATTGCATAACCTGGTAAGGATTCATGTATCCATAAGACGATATAAGTATTTCCTTCTCTAATAATTTGATTTGGCAGAGGAATTCCAACATCGCGGTATTCTTTGCAGTGTTTCATAATGTTATCTATTTTTGCTTTTACGTTTTCGCCAGGGCACTTATTGAGAATGACGTAATTGCATGGTATTTCTTGCAGCGTGAATTTTTGATCAAAGTACTCGGCAATAGAAATTCTAACTTCTGCGGCTGGATAAAAAGCTTTGGTTAGATATTCTTCGAGTTCATAAGTCTGTACGAAGCAGCTGCATCCGTCAGGGAATTTTAAGTGAACCCAAGTATTGTTACATATTGGGTGTATGCGCAGTACGCTTTTCCTTAAGTCAGCGATATCGGTTTCATCTATTTTTAGGTCAAAATTTTCCATATGCAAGGCTATATGATTTGCGAGAATATCGTCGCTTACGTTAATTTTCTTTTGTTTGAGCAATATATCGGCTTTTAATTGATTAAATTCCGGCATATCTTTATCGGGAGGTACAGCATTGAGCCATTGTTCAATTAGTTCGTCAAAAGTTAGGCTTTCTCTTTGTGAAGAGCTAATTACACGAACGTGGTGATCAGATATATGATCCTCATTTTTTTGATTGAGGCTGCCTACTAGTCTTAATATTCTCGAAGCGTCGAGAGCGGCATAGTCAGCTCCTAAACTCCTGAACATGAGTGCCAGTAGTTTTTGGAAAGCCTGCCATGTTGGGAGATTAGAGATATCCACATGTGATTTATATATCCATTTTATGTGTACGCCTCCGCCGGAGAAGACTATTACGTCAGGCATTACGCCGCCGATAGTTTTCACTTTCTCTGTAATGAGTCTTACCCAAGTTTTAGGAGAAAAGTTCATTGATAAATTTGGGTTATTTTTTTTCAGTTCTTTGAAATCAAGGTCTAAAAAATTTACGCCTATAGAGCAGACGTGATCGATTGTTCTTTTAGGTGCATTAAATTCTAATTGAGAGATGTATATATCCTCATGTCGTATATCAGTTAATGATGTTAATTGCATGAGGTATTTTTTCAAGTCAGAAGCTTTAACCCAGTTAGTTTGAATATGAGGGTACGAGTTCTTTTTCCTGAATATGCAGACTAGATTATCACTGGACGGATGTATTCTGAGTATTTCTTTTTCCCAGTCGTCGGCAAATCTTGCTGTATAACTGTCTGGAATTTTTTTAGCTGCTTCCCACATCTCTTGAGGTGTGGGCTGGGGCTTTGGTTTGTGTTCAGGTTTTTGGGTGATTAAGCCGAGAGCATATTGCATGTCGGCGTATGAATCTAGGACTTCGCCTTTATGTATTACGCGTACAATTCTATCTTTAGTTTTTAAGCGTTTTACGGTGTTAATAGAGCCAGGAATTCTGAACATAGTAGTTGGTGCTAATTTCCTTTTCATAGCTCCGAGTTCGCTGAATATGGAGTAAAGTTTTTTCTGCATGTTTTCCCAGTCGAGATTAAATATGTAGCCGTATCTGTCCGTAACGTACTCTTTTTTCACCATGTAATCTTTCCATAACCAAATTAGTTGTAGGCTATCGGCGGTGTAGATTATGAGTGGTTGTGGTATGTTGAATTTTTTGCATTGTTTGAGGATTTGTGTATATTTATATTGAGTGAGACTGGTATGATCTTTATTATGAGGAGGAGTCTTTTCAGAGGTGTCTAATTCTAATGGGATTTGTATAAAGTTACAGTTTATAGCAGCAATAGCTCCTTTTTTATTAAGTCGTTTATAGTATATAGCTAATGATATCCAAGAATCTTTATTCTCGGAAAAATAAGGTTGTTTTGTATCGCTGTTTATCTCTGGCCACATGAAACATTTTCTATGCTTTTTGTTTTGTCCATCATTTTTGAATTGAAGATATCTGTATGTGCTTTCATAACGTCTATCTTCATATGAGAGATTGAGTGATTTTATAATGGTTTCTGTCCAGATTTTTTTTCTAGTTTTTGTGTCTATGTTGTTCATTGTTAGTTTATTCTGTTCAATATTTCAGTGTTCAATAGATAATGAGATCAATGGTATTGTTACTTCTTCCAAAGTTGATCCTCCGTGTAGTTCAGAAGATGAGCATCTACTTCCTTTGATTAGAGAGTAATCACTGAGTACCAATAACCGTGGATCACCTGGGGCGTTGCGCGATTTTTTTGATTTTTCACTTAAACAAAACCTCGAAAAGCGTTCGCCGTTTGCATAAACTCTCGGTTTATTCTCTTTAGCATCGTCGTGTTTTTGATTATGAAGCACAACAAGTCTACTCGCTCCGTGATCGGAAATAATCAAAGCTCGTGAAAATTTCTTGCGTATTAGCTCAGCTGAAATTCTTCGTAATTCTCGATCGATGATTTCAAGCTCATGAAAAATGTGCAAAGGATATTTACAAGGCTTATAGTTGAACTTTACTCCGTGATGTTTTATCTCGTCTAATGAACTTATGCAGCGAGGATTGAAGTTGGGCACAAATTCTTTGTTGTAAGCTGTAGTAGACGGGAGATTGCAACGGCAAATTTTGACTGCGCACTTGAGGCCGTATTCCTTAGATTTAGCCTTGATATATCCCAGAAACTCAACACCCAGCGCGTCGAAAAAATAAGCCTGGACTTCTTCGGGATTAAAATCTTGCAACACACTGCTGCGAGGCTGCAATTTGTAGAAAGGTTTTTCACTTGCAAACTGTTCGACTCGAGATAAAAAATTCTCGTCCAATCGGTTACGGATTTTCTGGAGCTTGTAATCGTGGAAGTAATCATTGAGAACTTCTCTGAAGTCCGCGTCTTTTTCTCGAAGATGTGTGTTGGTTCTGTCGAAAGTGAAATCTTCCATATACAGTCTTAATTCAGGAAATGAGTGCGCTGCGATGTTATAAATTTCGCTTTCAGAAAACTCATTCTCGGCGATAATTTTCATGAACTCAAATTTTTCATCCTCGTAAGTGTCAGTAAGATAGAACGGGAATGATTTTGAGGCAGCCTCAGATTGTTCAAGGACAGCTTCAATTTCCGGCAAATTTTCCGGCAAGTGTGATATAAAAAATTTCCGTTCTGAATATAAGTTCATGAACCGAGCATCGCTTGCAGGTATTCTGAGAAAGGCGCAATAAATTTCATGAATGAGTTTTCTATAGTTTTCAGTGAAGCTCAAGACGAACTCTAAATAATCGTTTTTGCCTATGTAGAAAATTTTCATTGAGAGCCAAAACAGCCATTTTTCGAGTTCAGAGTTTCTAGAAAAAACTTCAGCCAAAATCTGTGGGAAATTCTCAGGTGAGCCAAAGCGTTTGAAGATTAATCCTGAGAGATTTTCACAGGGTTTCAGAGCTTTGTAGAGATACAACCATTCTTCTTCAGTTCCGAAAGAGCGTTTAATTTTTTCTGAAAGCTCCTCAAATTTTTTTGCGGCTTCAATGTACGGATCTGATATAGAACTTAAAGGGTACATTGAGTTGACGAACAGAGCTTGGGAGAAAGATGTGTGTATAAAAATTACCCTTGATAAGTCGCCGTGAAACAGTTCAAGAGTTTGAAGCATTTGTTTGAATCCCTCGCAGTAATTTTCATTAGCAAACTCCCTGTACTTTATAAAGCGAAGCTCCGGCAAACGACTTTTAGGCCCTTCGAGCAAGAGGCTCCAAATTTGAGAGCGTTTATCCACAAACGTATAATTTTGTATGACTTCGCGGCATCCAAATAAGATTATGACGGCGTGTCCTTTTAAGCGTCTGAGGTTGAAAAGGTCCGCGATAAAATTTTGGAGAGCCTTTTCACCTTGCAGCATGAAAAATTGAGATAATCCAAAAACGGCAAAATCTCCTTCCCCTGATATATCCGAAAGCACGTCTTCAATATATGGGATTTGGTCAGCTTCAGCGTAATCTGAGACATAAATTACTTTTAATGAAGCTGGCAAATTTTTTCTCAGTTCATGATAGTCATTCCAATTTTCAGAGTTGATAATTAAAGGTGCATTATCTGGAGGAGCTTCGACGTAATTTTTAATCTGCCGGAAACACTCCTCAAGTGTTGAACATTTCATCACTGTGCCTCCTTTTCATTTTGTTTTAGTATCTCAATTCCAATTTTAACATTTTCAAAGATTAAGTCCTTGATGTATTTTCGCAAATCGAGGGTATCCATCTGATCGATTAAAGCGAAAACGGGCTCGCGGAAGTGAAGTTTATATTCTTTTTCCGCGTATTGTTCAAGTTTTTTCTGAATGGTGGGATTATCCATCCATGAAAACGGCGGCACGTTTGAGGACGATAATAAAAACTCACGAACTGTTTCGACATTCGGCAAAACATATCTGTAATCCGTCAAAAATTGAAGGGCGAAAAACTTATCTCGAGCTTGAGCGTCATTGAGAGTGTCATAAAAACCTGTCCTGCTTAAAGACTCCAAAAAGTCTACAGCAAAATTGGCCTCGTCTTCAGTCGGCGAGTTTTTCATGATGATCTCGAACAGCCTTTTAGCCTTTTGTCTCTCCTGTTCGTCAAACATGCACAATATCGGAGTGATAAACTTAGCTGACCAATCGGCGAGATCTTTAGTGTCCGTATATTTCTGCCAAGTTTCTCTAATTTTTTTCTTAAGGCTGTTGCTCTTGTAATTTTTGACTTCTGCTTCAACGTAACGAAAATATTCGGCTGATGACTTCATAAACTGTTTTGTTGGCAGAGAGCTGAAAATGACTTCGATTTCTTTTTCAGTGAGATTTTCTAAGAAAGAAGCTGCGATTATCTTAAATACTTTCAGCTGATTCAAACAGAGATTTTCAAAGTCACCTTGATATCTTTTGAGCGTTACTATGAAATTTTTGCGATCTTGCGGTTCGATATTATTAAACCTGTTAATTCTATAGAGCATCTCAAGGAATGGGAAGAAATCACTAGCATAAACTTTCAGTGCCTCACACGATAAACGCAAAGAGTTAGTTTTTACGATCCATGAGGCTGCGACTTCTTGAACCGAAGATGAGTGAGGCAAAAATTGATTTGATTCTGCGATAATCTCATAGTCCAGAATGAGGCTGATAATTTTTTCGTCCAGTTCTTTTGATGAAGTTGAGCTTCTTGTTTGGTTCAGAAATTGAGTGACGTATGCTCCGTTGTCTTCGATTTGGGAGGCGAGTTTTTTAAGTCTGCCTTCCTGAAAATTTTCGACGTAGCTGATAATTCCCTTTCTAAAAGTGTCTGGAGTGAAAATTCTCGCGAGGTCATTTTGCAGCGTAGGAAGAGCGAGAGCGGCTTTTCCAATTTTTATGACAGCATTATCATCGTCATTAATTTCACAATAAGCATCAATGACTTTTGCTAAAACGTCAGAGTTTGAAGAGAGATTAAGAGCCGGGAGAAGATGTTTAATGCACCAAGCCGGGTATCTTAATTTTTGTAAAGCTGTAGAGATTTGAGCCTTCATATTGTCTATAGAGATACATTGCTCGCTTGGAATTTTGAAGGCCGACGCGCTGCACAAGAAGAACGCTTTTTGCTCCATGCTCATGAGGGTAATAAACTCCTCGTGAAAATTTTTAGGAGGATTGACGTAATAATTTAGCGCGTTTGAGATCATTTCAGCAAGTTTATCTTGGTTCATGATTTCGGTTTTTTGTCCGTTGCTCCAGAAGAAATTTTCGTTTGCGTATTCTTTGAGCAGGAAGCCTAAGACAAAAGCCGTGAAGTTATTGGCCATAAATCCGAAGGGTGGATTTTTGAGCACATTGAATATTGTGAGTATGCTTGCACTTCTTGAACTTTGACTGAGAGCTTCAGAGATAATCTCTTCGACCTTTAGTTTTGCTTTTACAATTGGGAGATTATGTTTACTCTCGTCTTCCCAGTACTTATCATCAACTTTCCATGCGCCTGCTAAAGCTGAAGCTAGACTGTTGTCTTCGCGAGTTGCCAGAAACAAACCTGAGAGCTCCTGAGTTATTCCGCATTTTGCGCCGAATCTGAATTGCCGCGACTTGCTGGAGTAAATTGATGCAGTCGCGTTGTATTGTTCGAGAGCGTAAGGATAACGCTGAAAGTTTATCGCTTTGAGTTCGTCGATTAGGGCCGAGAGATTGGCGATGCGCTTTCCTTGAGGTTCCTTTTGTGTGTATACGAAGAAAAAGCCGTGAGAGATTTTATCCTTCCAATTTGCGAGGAGGTCTGCAGCCTCACTCTGATACGCCCTTGCTTGATATTGTTCTCCCTTTTGGACGTAATATTTACTCAGGGCTAACGCTTCAATATAACGTTTAAAAATATGCTGGCCCATTGGCGAAGTGGATGCGTCGACAAAAATTATCTCACTCGATGGGGCGTTGTCTGCAAAAAACTCTCTGACTTGTAAAGCCTCCTGATCTTCTAGAGCAAAGATTATAATCACGTTAAAGAGTTCATGATTTGCTCTTCTGTTAACCCTGTCAATTTTATCCTGCAATTCACGAACCGAAGATGCGTACAGCGAAAACCTGCCTGAGATTTCGTCGGGAATATGAATAGCTTCGATTAAATTGGCCTTCTCGATGAGCAGTTGAGTTGTTAGTGAGTTGGCGAGGTCAATTTTATCCTGCTCAATAGCTCTAGCGTCAGCCGTATTTGTCGAGGTTGTATATTCAAAGCCTCCGTCTGCGATAAAGCGTTTGAAGATTAAGCCTTTCTCTAATAATTTTGCGGCGGTTGATGAACCAATATCTTCGGGCCAATTTAAGCCGCTGAAGGCGAGATTGATATTGCTGCTGTTAGGCCTGAGCAAATCGACTGCGCTGTTTTGAGAAGCCATGACTTGCAAAAGCATAATAGTTTTCAAAACGCGCTGTTCGTCTTCTGGAAGAGCTTCTGGCTTGAGTTGATAATATGCGTTAAGTATTATTTGAGCCTCTTCATTAAACGGTTTGTTGTATAAGAAATCCCATAACATATCGGCTGTTAGGACATTGGGATTATCTGTCGGGCCGAAGGTGTTTATGTACCATTTGAAGGCATGTAATTCCGATTCATCGTTAGTGAAGAAGTCAAACATACTCCGTTGATTTGAGCCCAAAAGAACGGATAAATGTTTGAGTAAAAACGCGGCGTAAGGGTGCATCGGAATTATAGCCTGAAGGTCATTATCCAGCTCGAAATTCGACAGGCTTATACAAATTTTAGCTCGTACGTTTATGAAGTTGTTGTTAATTTCTCGGCGATAATTTTCCCATTCAGATTTTAATTGTTGGTCTTCCGTGATTTTCATAGCCTGAGCCATGAGCTTGAAGGCCATGTTTTCTGGGAGCGTAATTTTTACAGGTGGCATAAATCTATCAAGGATTTTCCTGGAATGATTAGCGTTTCTGAACAGTCCGCCAGTGTAATGAGCGACTATCAAGAAATAGAAAGGAGTTGTGAAGCTTAATTCTACGAGAGACTGAAAGCCTGTGAGTGAGTGTTCGTTATTCTGGAAAAACTCCGTAAACTCATCCCAAATGAAGAGAATAGCTTTGAGATTGTTTTCTGCGATGACGCTTTTTATCCAGTTAGTCAGGTCTTGTATATCCATATAGAATGCTCGGAGTCCATGATCATTTGCGACTTTCATCAGGCTTCTCATGAGTGAGTTTATTTCTTCATTAGTGCCTTCTTCGAGCCTTGCAATGATGTCGTTGATGTTTTTGCTGGGGAAGTCCCAAGAATATTTTTCTTTTGTGATTAGTTGCCCTAGATATTCTCGATTTGTCTCGTCCGCCAGCCATCTTAGAGCAGCATCTTTTAGGGAGCTTTCGCCTTTAATTTTTGACCCATAGGACGCGAGAGAGTTAATGATGCTGGATTGAATTTCGAGTATTAAATCCTGTTCCGAATGAACCGAGCTTGAGGAAAATTTATGAACCACGATAATTTTCCCGGCGTTTTTGTCGGTCAAAAATTTCTGACAGAGTTCAGAGCTTAAATCATAATGTCTGAAATATTCTTCGACGTCTTCATCGTCAGCCTCGAGCAGCGATTTAATTGTCAAAGCAGCGTGAGATTTTCCAGTGCCGTAAGCTCCATCGAGCCATAGGGATTTAGGTTCTCGCCTTGAGATTACGCGGTGAATTTTTTCTAGCAGCTCAACAAATGAGTCATGCGGGTAAAAATCTTTCCATGAGACTTCTTTGCGTTTAATCAGCTCTGAGTTAACAGTCGGATAAAATCTAGGATTAATATTGAAATAATCAACAAATTTTTTCTCTGACATTGCTGGGGGAGGTGAACAGTTCAAGAACGTCCGTTGAAGTTTTAGACGGGTTAAGATTTACGCTTTCGAGGTCCAGAGTAAAGGCAGCCGAAATAAATTCCGGGTAAAATACGGTTAATCCATTTAGTATGTTAATGAGAGTCTTCTTGTCGATCCCGAAAATTTTCACTGGGCTTATTCCTTCTTCAGAATTGTTATTATCGAACAGCCTTTCGAGTTTGAAGCCATGGCGCCATCCTGAAATCTCAGCAAATTTATACAAGCTATATAAAATTACCAGCTCTGAGGGCTTTTCCCATTTAGTGCGGGTAATGCTTACAAGTGTCCTTTTGTCATATACGCTGCTTCCGAAACCGACATTGCATAGCGGCAAACGACAAAATTGTCCCAGAGCCGCAACAGCATCGGAACTGCCTTTTGAGCCATAATCGTTAACCATTTTTAACAAACAAAACCTAGAGTAACTCTCATCGAACATTACTCTGTCTAAGTACCATCTAATTAAAGGTGAACCGTAACTCAAATTAACCAAAATAATCGCCCAGCCCGTATTACTCGAGAGACCGAGCCGGGTAATTATTTCCGATGTTCTCGTAGGAGGCCCTGACTCTTTTCTCATTAAATCCGCATCAAGCAGAAACCTCTTGAAGAACCGTAACATAACAGACCCCAAATTATTTCGCGTTAAGAATTGATCCTTAAGTTCGAAAAACTGTCGAACCCACTCCATTCTTGGAGCGAAATGTGAGTATCTGTTCAAATTCTCGCTGACGTGTTTTATGAAGCAATCACTTCTTGAGAACTAAATTTGGTGCTGAATTTCTTTCGTAAAGCATTAGCATCTGAAATTACGGAGTCGATGCCAGCGAATTTTCGGCTTGATAGGTAACCAGAGCCTACCAAGAGATCGAGCGCGTCATTTCTTGTGTGCCATAAATCTGATTTTGCGAGTACCGTTGTAATTAAATTTTTGAAATTTTTTATGCTACTGCTGCTTCGAGCAATAACAACTGCGTTGGAATAACCTTCTTTCTTAGTGTACCCCGTATGTATGAGTCTGAATCGCCAGCTGTATCCTGCAATATAACTTTCAAGTAAATAGCGATTCCATGAATAGCCCACATTTGGGAAGTGGACAAAAATGTCCAAATCTTTTAATGGTCGGTAATCTAAATCTCCCAGCAAGTCTTTAATTGCTAAATCAACTTCCGTAATGGGAAAATCGATCTGGTTGTTTTTTACGAAACGACTTTCTGAAACCCTAAGCATAATCTCTTGCACTGCGTGCCACCGAATATTTGAAGCATTAACTTTTTCGGCGAAGCTTTCGAGTTCACGCATAGAGAGTTCATCACGAGAATTGCA
>ERZ842401.6972-NODE-6972-length-11787-cov-5.261848_pt1 | contig 11787 bp, 7 predicted proteins | sample MGYA00521270_ERZ842401 | MGnify/ENA primary metagenome ERZ842401 (study PRJEB31892, sample SAMEA3878208) | bioreactor metagenome | biome: Moose rumen | place: Sweden | collected 2011-10 | study: EMG produced TPA metagenomics assembly of the PRJEB12797 data set... | reverse complement strand
CGCCGACCCTCTGCTTGTAAGGCAGATGCTCTGAACCAACTGAGCTAAACGCCCTGCTTTCTTTCGATTGCGGATGCAAAGGTACAACTTTTTAGTGAACCGGCCAAATTTTTTCAAAACTTTTTTCGACAAAGCACAAAAGAATAATGCCAAAAGAATGATGTCAAGACTTCAACTTCTGCATAAACAGCAAAAAAATGTCAGGCCAACAAAATAGCCTGACATTTTATTCCGATTATAAGAAATTCGGTTTAGAGATCGCTTGCACCACCGCTGTGAGTCTTGATCGTGGGAGCCACGGGAGCAGGAGCAGTGATAGACAGGTTGTTGACAGTCACCTTACCATAGACAGTAGCCTTGAAGGTCTGCGTGCCGTTATTAGAACTGAAGGTGTAAGTCTTAACTTCCTGAGTAGCGGTCAACTTAGCAGTACCGCCCTGAACAGCATCAAACTTAATCGACTTAGAAGAGTTCTTCTTAGTGATACCGAAGAGCTTCTTCAGATACTTGCTGATGAGAGTATTAGAAGCTGACTCAGTCTCGAAACCATAGTCAAACTTATACGTCAGAGAACCAGTACCAGCATCACCTTCAGCAGTGATAGTCTGAGTGCTCTTAGTCATAGTAGCAGTGGCATTCAGCACGATGTCCCAAATTGAGAAGTGATCAAGAACGAACTGACGTTTTGTCGGCTGATCTGATACTTCTTCAGCATTTACTTTCTCCGTCTTCTTGTCTGCATTTACGCAAGAAATATCAAAGCCTTCGGAACCAGGAATGTCAACAGTCATGGTGATAGGATTACGGAATACTGCACCATCAGGCTGGCAATCGAGAGCGAGCACAGGCTCATTTGCAGGCGTATTGGAAGCAATAGCATCTGTATTTGTCTCCACATCCTCGGGAGTGAACACTGTAACTGAATAGTCCTGACCAGCAGTTGAAGCATCAGTGTTAGTGTTGCCACCCATGTTGAACGAAGCAGTTACGCCATCGTTATCAGTAGCATTGGCAGCACCATTGCTTACCTCACCATTGGCAGAACCTGCATCGGCAGCCTCGACATCAGCAGCTTTGAAAGTCTTACCTGCAGCAACCAACGACACCTCAAACTCCTGATAATCAGTATTAGCGAAGCTAACAGTCATCTCAACATCACGCTTACCATTAGCCGTAACCTTCAGATTACCCCTCTTGGCAGTTGTCTCGAATGTAGCCTCAGTACCATTCTGTGTCTGACCAGCAAAGGTAAAGGTAGCATCAACGTTAGAACGTACAACAAGAGTGTTAGTAGTTGTAAACACTACGTTGTCAACAGTCTTGTCAGCCAATGCCTCAGGATCAGTAGAGTCACCCTTGTGGCAAGCGGTAAACGTACCGGCAACCAGAGCGCAGAAGGCCAAATTTCTGAATAAATTTTTCATTTTCGTTTGTTTTTTATTTGTTCTACATTATTTATTTTACCTCAACAACAGCGCGACGGTTGTAAGAGATGGGGCTCAGTGTATCAACACCACCAGCAGCAACAACCTCAATGTTGTCACGGCTTACGCCCATCTTAACGAGCTCGTCAGCAACAGTCTCAGCACGCTTCTGGCTCAGCTTCTGGTTAAACTCAGCGCTACCAGTCTTGCTGTCAGCATAACCTGTAACAACAATCTTGCTGTTCTCGTTCTTAGCAACCTCAGCCAGTTCCTTCACGTTCTGCATATCCTTGCGAGAAGCAATCTTGCTCTTACCAATGTTGAAGAATACAGAAACAGGAGCAGCAATAGTCTTGATGACAGGAGCAGATTCCTTAACAACGGGGCACTTGTGGCTTTCGAACTTGGTCTTCCAAGCGTCGCGATCGTTCTGTGCATCAGCCAGCTGAGCATTGAGGGCGTCGAGTTCACTCTGGTGGAGAGCCTTGATAGCCTCAACATCGGGAACCTTGTTCCAAGTAGCCTTACCAAGGTTGAAGGTCAGACCAACTTCAGCACTGAGAGTGCGGTCCTTGTCAATCAACTTCCAGCGGCTGCCGGTACCGGGTAAACTGGTGCCATCAAAGTCGGGCTCATATGCGCCAAAAGACAGGTCAACGTTAATCAGCACGTGCTTGCTCAGACGGAAGGTATTCAAAAGACCGAAGTCAAGACCCATAGCATAAGAATTATAACTCATGTTGCGGCTCACATTACCACCGATGTAGGGAATGAAGTTCCAAACACGTGTGTCGCTATAGCCACAAATCATGTTGCTCAGGTTGAACAGCACATCCTCATTGAACTTCCAATACTTGCTGGCATTGGTCTCCTTGTCCGTAGAGATTACCGAACGACCCCAAATACCAGTCACCTTCGAACGGAGACCGAGACCCGGAGTGAACCACTTACCGATGGCAACAGATGCACCAAGGTTTGTGCGATAGTCCTTCAAGGGGTCTTTCCAACCTTGTCCATTATTAAAGAAAGAAGTACCAACGACATCAGCCTGAATGAACCAGTTGCTCCAGAAAGAATTGGTAGCAACGCTGTACTTCAGTGCAGGAGTCTCGTCCTGAGCCATTCCGGCTACAGAAACACTGGCCAAAGCCAGTACCATTAAAAGTTTCTTCATAATAATTTTATTTTATAAAACAATCAATATATATATTTCGAAATGTCATGCAAAAGTAGATAAAAAGAATTAAAATAACAACATTTTACAAAGATAAATTGCATTTTTAACACTATTTTTTAAATTCCACCCCTATTTTAGACTAAAATCCTTAACAAAATGAATATTTTCCCACTTTTTTATGTCAAAAGCTTTTCAATATCTGTTTGTGGCCAAATGGCTATGATGGGCTGACCATCGGGCGTATAGTTAACATTTGCACAGGCAAAAAGCTGATTGACGATTGTTTCCATCTCTTCGTTGGTCAGCACCTGTCCGTGAGGGATGGCAGCATGACGGGCCAAGCTGAGGGCAAGAGCCGAATGTATTTGTTCCATACCACCAGTTTGTTGTCCGATGCTGTCACTGACGATCTCCTGTACGAGAAGGGCCGGCTGCAAGCCTTCCAGCCCAGATGGGACACCAGCGACCGCATAGTTTCCGCCTCCCAACGGACTCATGTCGAAGCCTATGGACGATAGTTCCGGCATCAACAGGTCGAGATGAGCGACCTCAGAGGGGGCAAACTGAACAACTTCAGGAAACAGGAGGCGCTGGGTGTTGGACTGGTGCTGCGCAAGCTGTCCCATATAGCGTTCATAACGAATACGCACATCTGCACGATGCTGGTCAATAATCATCAAGCCTGACTTGACGGCAGTCATGATGTAGCGTCCCTTGTACTGATAATGAGCAGGTGACTTTTCTGCAATGAGAGGCTCGGGGGTTGCCGGTTGCTCTGTGGCATCTTGTGGGAACAGCGTGGTGTTTTGTGGAAAGAGCGTATCCTCATAGAGTTGCTGCCACTGCGTGTCCGAAGCGGAACGGCGAGGCCGTGTTCCACCAGTGCTCACATTCTTAAATGGATTATAGTCGGGATTATACGAGACCTTAGGCATCTCAATGCCGTCGTGCTGAGGATTAAAAACAGGAATTTCCGGTTTTCCCTCTGTATCGAAGTCTATGGACGGCACTTCACAAAACCTGCCGATAGCATCCTTGACAGCGGCATTCAGAATCTGCCAGATGCTCTGTTCGTTCTCAAACTTGATTTCCGTCTTTGTCGGATGGATATTCACGTCAATGTCAGCCGGTGAGACATCGAAGTAGAGGAAATAAGGAACGGTCATGCCTTGAGGAATCATTCTTTCAAAAGCCCCAGACACGGCTTTATGGAAATAGGCATGCTTCATGTATCGGCCATTGACGAAGAAGAATGTCTGGGCCCCTTTCTTACGTGCCGACTCAGGTTTCCCCACGAATCCCGAAATACGACACAAAGCCGTATCCACCTCTACAGGCAGGAGGTCTTGGCTCATCTTTTTGCCAAAGACATCAACGATACGCTGACGCAGAGAGCCTTGCTTCAGATTAAGCAGTTCCTGACCATTACTATGCAGGGAGAATGCAATCTGGGGATAGACCAGCACGATACGTTCGAAAGCGGTCAGTATGTTGCTCAGTTCGGTAGCATTTGTCTTCAGAAACTTACGACGGGCAGGCACATTGAAAAAGATATTCTCCACCCGGAAGTTACACCCCACAGGACACGCTATCGGCTCTTGACTGGTGACCCGCGAGCCTTGAAGCACCAGATGGGTACCAATATCCTCACCTTCCGTACGAGTAACCAACTCTACCTGTGAGACTGCCGCAACCGAGGGGAGCGCTTCACCACGGAATCCCATCGTATGAAGATTGAACAAGTCGTCGGCCTTTCTGATCTTGGAAGTAGCATGGCGTTCAAAAGCCAATCGTGCATCGGTCTCCGACATGCCTCGACCGTTGTCAATGACCTGAATGAGCGTGCGCCCGGCATCCAGAACAATCACCTGTATGCTCTGAGCACCGGCATCCACAGAGTTTTCCACCAATTCTTTGATCACTGACGAAGGGCGTTGAATCACTTCGCCTGCAGCTATCTGATTGGCTACTGAATCGGGCAAAAGTTGAATTACGTCACTCATCGGCTTTCGGAGTTGTTTCGTCGTCAATAGTTTCAGCAGCAGTCGTCTGTTCGGTCGTTGTCTCTACAGTTTCACTGTTTTCCAGACCTGAGAGTTTCTGCAACGGTGACTCTCTGCGTTTCATCGGTTTCAGTTCTGTACCAGCCTTCTTACCTCGCCACACGAAGATATCTTCCTTTGAGATTGGTCTGACATAGTCGAACCAAGCGAATCCTTGCAGATATCTCTTTGCTTGCGGTATCTGCGTCATGGGATAGACCATACCTTCACTCTTGGGAGCCCAGATACGTTGCAGTCTTTGCTGCTCTAAGAACATGCGCATCTCACTGGTTTCCATTGATACCATACCGATATAGCTACTATCTGACTCGTCAACAGGATAGTAGACCACCAGCACATTGTCGACAGCCCTGCCTTCATGAATCTCACCCTTCTCAAAAAAGGCCAACATCTCCTTTGACGACACTTGATTATACATATCCTTATGATGCAAGTCTTCAATGGAGAATGCCTGATTGATGACATGTGCCCTGTCAATAGTAGAGTCGTTCATATAGACCCTGATTTCCTCGCCCAACAGCTGTTGATTCATATTCCATGTAATCGGATCGCGATAAAGAGTCATGCAAGAGTCTTTCTGGTTATACACCAGCGAATCGCACACCGCCTGAAGGTCTACTCGATAGGCACGCACCTTGTGATAGGCATGCACCATGCGATAGACGGAATCGGTCTCCTTGTTGAACGTGAACACCTTGAACGTGTCGGCATGCATGAACAACGAGTCACGCTGCGAATAGTCTATGGCTACGGCGCTGTCCGTACACATGGCATATCCAGTTGAATCTTCGTAATAGCCATAGTTTCCGACTAACATATTCTTGTTGACCGTGTCGTTATATACAACATTCACAAAGGCTTCGCTAATATCCTTGGCTCCGTCATAACGAATGCTGTCGCCTGTCAGCAGCCGACCGTCGTTATCTACGACCGACCGCCTGAGCAGCAGTCCCTGTTCGGTGTCTGTATTATAGAACCCAAGCTCTGAATAGATATGGCTATTGCCGCTATGTATATCCGACGGGCCGACAATATGGGCCAGTTTTGCGTTCGTGTCATAATAAAGCGAGTCGGTTGTCAGCAGGAAATTCTTGTCACGCATGTCGACATCGTAATAGAAAATAGCCATTTTCGTGTCTGTGTGATACTCTCCCCAGTCGCTGACCAGCGTCGTCGTTTTGTCAACCATCTTACCGCCTTCTTGGAAATAGCCCATGTTCCACAGGCGATCGTAATAGAGGGAGTCCGTATAAAGCGTGGTCTCCCTGTGCTTCAGCACCACATTCTGCAATGCCTGCATCAACTGGTCGTTACCATCATAATAGCCATAGTCGCTCACCAAGGAGAGCGTATCACCCTGATACATTCTCACATGGCCGAAGGCTTCGAATGAGTTAGTTTCTTCATAGAAATTGGCACTGTCGCATAGCAGACGGGCTCCATCATGTTCAAACTGCACGTTGCCTCGCAGCACCTGGGCATTGTTGTTCCGCCAGCGCTCATAGAACAGTTCGTCGGCATGTACCAGATAGACGCGCTTTTCGTCCTGTTTCTCTACAGCCTTTTGCTGTTTCTTGTTGGATTTCGCCTTCTTCTTATCTGTTTGCACCTTCTCAGGATAGACGAAATTATTAATTTGAACGGTTGCGGCATATAGGAACGAGCAACAAAGTGCAAACAGAAGCACCAAAATGATGCTTCTGCCCACAAAGCTTCTTATGATAGACAATCTAACTTTCAAACCTCAAATTTCAATTCTTAAACCTCAAATCTGTTTACCTGACCCATCCCTCGTACTCGAAATCGCAATTACGATAATTATCGTTCACGCGCACGTACGTGTTCTTTATTTTATTCACAACCCATTTATGCAGAGCCTCTTCACGCCGTTTCTCGACAACGATGTCCTTCATCACCTGAAAGTCTTCCGTGATAATGGCCTTATGTCCAGGCGTACGACTCTTCAGTTTGGCAATCACGCAAAGGGTCTTTCCTCGTTCATTGATCATCGTGAACGGTTTCGAAATTTGGCCGACTTGCAATGTATCGACCACCTTTGCTATTTCAGCCGGCAGGTCCTGCAGTTGGAATTTTGATGTCTGTCCGCGCTCGGAACGGTTGGCCATCAGGCCTCGGTTATTACGGGTGTCCTTATCATCGGATATAAAGCTGGCACCTTCTTCAAACGTAAACGACCCCTTCCTAATCTCTACAGCCACGGAGTCCAATCGAGCCAACGAGGCATCAATGGCAGAGTCGCCCACCTCGGGCTTCAACAGGATATGGCGTACTTTCACCTTATCGCCACGCTTGTCTATGAACTGGATAATATGATATCCGAACTCAGACTCTACAATCTTTGATATCTTCTTTGGGTCGGTCAGATTAAAAGCTACCTGTGCAAAAGCAGGATCAAGCATGCCGCGACCTGTATAGTCCAATTCACCACCATTACGGGCCGACCCAGGATCCTGTGAATAAAGACGGGCTAATGTCTGGAAAGTGGCCTCGCCACGAGTAACACGATCAGTAAAGTCATGCAGTTCATCCTTCACACGATTGATTTCCTCGGCAGTAACCCTTGGTGTCTGTGCAATAATCTGCACCTCCACCTCCTCGGGTACGAAAGGAATACTATCGGCAGGCAGGTCTTTGAAATAGCGACGCACTTCAGCAGGTGTCACAGCCACATTCTTAACTAGATGCTCTTTCATACGCTGAATCAGCAATTGGTCGCGCAGTTCGTCATGCATAGACGAACGTATCTCGCTGATACTCTGCTTACGATATTCCTCCAATTTCTCACGCGAGCCAATCTGCGTAATCATATAGTCCAAACGAGCTTCTACCTGTTGGGACACTTCCGACTCAGTAACTTCAATACTATCAATAGCGGCCTGATGGAGGAATAGTTTCTGAACGGCAATCTTCTCTGGGATAGCACAGTCTGGATCACGATCCCAACGCATACCCTCCATCGCTGCCTGAATACGCATCACCTCAATGTCACTCTTCAAGATAGCTTCATCGCCTACGACCCAGACAACCTCGTCAACCACATTGGCCTTTCCCGCAATGGTGTCTTCCTGAATTGCAGGAGTTGGCAATGTCTGCTTGGGCAACGATGCGATGCTCACCAAGGACATCGCCGCCAGTAACGATATCAGTATGAACCTTAAATTCCTCATTCGTGCTTATTTACGGTCTTCAGTACTTCTTCGTCCACAGTGAAAGCATACTTCTTGCGCAGCTCAGCCACCCACTGTTTCTCCAACTCTTCCTGATAGTCGGCGACAACCAATCCACGAACGTCGGTATAGTCTTCCGGCCCCTTTTTCAAGACTTTTCCAAAGACATCATCAATAGGATAATCTTTCACCTTCGTCACCGTTGTGTCCTTATGGAAGACCATACTGTCCACCAAAGCATTGTCGCCCAGTTTGAAGATGCCCTTCTCAACCCTGATACGCAAAACAGAGTCACTATTAAATGTGGTGCGCAGTTTCTCAGCCCACTTGTCGAAAGCCAGTTTCTTCACGCAGTTCTTTACAGCCTGCACATCGTCAGCATCTTTCACATGGAAAGCCATTCCCTTGAAGCGAGGCTGATCCCAGGCATACTTTTTCTTGTTCTTCTTGAAGTACTTCTGCAATCCAGCTTCATCTTTGGAGGCTTTTCCCCATACCAGATTATTACTAATCTCATAGAGCAACAGACCATCGTGGTATTCCCGAATAAGGTTCTTCAGGTCTGAATCGTTAGCAGACAGCTCATCAGACTTTGCCTCCATAATCTGCTCTTTCGTTGAGCCATCTGACTTTTTCACCAGCTCGTCAACTTTCTGTTCGGCAATGCGGTCACGCAGGTTGCGCTGATCAATGAAACGAATAATGTTGTCATGATGGAATTCAAAGGGTTCCAACATCTTACGCTCTTTCATCAAGATGATGTGATAGCCGAAGGGCGACTGTATGATTTCAGACATCTGGCCTGGTTGCAGGGCAAAAGCAGCATCTTCAAATTCCTTGACAAACTGGCCGCGCTGTACGAAGGGCAACAAGCCACCCTGCTGGGCAGAGCCCGGATCCTGAGAGACCTGCTTGGCCAGCTCGGCAAAGTCTGCCCCACCCTTCAGGGCTTTATAGATTGAGTCTATGCGCACCTTTGCGGCAGCCTGCTCTTCCTGCGATGCTTGCTGATTCAGGCGTAACAGGATATGTGACACTTGTACCAAACCATCTGGACCGATACGCTGTACGGTCTCGTCATAAATCTTATGTGCTTCAGCCTCTACATCGTCGTTTGTCACCAGCAACGGATAGATTTGTTGGTCACGATACTGCGCAAACTCCTTTTTGAAGCTATCCAACGTATCGTACTTTGCATCCAGAGCAGCAACGACCTTTAACTTATAATTAATAAAAAGGTCTACATACTCGTCAATCGACTTCTTGTCAATGACTCCTTCTGAATTATTCTTATTATAGGAATATTCGAACTCAGAGCGCAAAACAGGTTCCCCATTCACTGTCATGATAACGGGGTCGGCAGATTGCGACTGGGCCGTAACATACTGAAATGAAGCCATCAGTAAGGCGACGGCCAGGACTTTCTTATTTTTCATATTTCATTTTAATCGTTTGGTCTCGAATAATTGGGAGCTTCACTGGTAATCGTGATATCATGCGGATGACTTTCCATCACGCCGGCATTGGTGATGCGAGTGAACTTAGCATCATGCAGTTTCTCAATATTGACAGCGCCACAGTAGCCCATGCCTGAGCGCAGACCGCCCGTGAGCTGATAGATGACTTCCTGCACCGTTCCCTTATAGGGCACGCGACCGGCAATACCTTCGGGCACCAACTTCTTCACGTCCTTTGTATCCGCCTGGAAGTAGCGGTCTTTTGAACCATGTTCCATAGCCTCGAGCGAGCCCATGCCACGATAGCTCTTGAACTTACGTCCGTTGAAGATGATCGTCTCACCGGGGCTCTCCTCAGTACCTGCCACGAGCGAACCGATCATCACACTCGATCCACCTGCGGCCAGTGCCTTCACGATGTCGCCACTGTAGCGCAGTCCACCGTCGGCAATCAAGGGTACGCCTGTTCCCTGCAGGGCACTGTACACATCGTAGACAGCACTCAGCTGGGGCACACCCACGCCAGCCACCACTCGCGTGGTACAGATCGAGCCAGGACCGATGCCCACTTTCACTGCATCGGCTCCGTTGTCCACCAGCATCCTGGCAGCACAGCCCGTAGCAATATTACCCACTACAATATCAATATTAGAGAACGAGGCCTTGGCTTCGCGCAGCTTGTCGATGACTCCCTTTGAATGACCATGGGCAGTATCAATGACAATGGCATCGGCACCGGCATTGACCAATGCCTGCATACGGTCGAGCGTGTCAACAGTAACGCCCACTCCTGCGGCCACACGCAGGCGGCCCTTCTCGTCCTTGCAAGCCATCGGCTTATCCTTGGCCTTGGTAATATCCTTATAGGTAATCAGACCCACGAGATGATTGTCCTTGTCAACCACAGGCAGCTTTTCGATCTTGTTCTCCTGTAGAATCTGTGCTGCGGCAATCAGGTCTGTCTGCTGATGGGTGGTCACCAGGTTTTCCTTCGACATGATGTCGTCGACAGGACGGTCGAGCCGGCGCTCGAAACGCAGGTCGCGGTTGGTGACGATGCCCACCAGATGCTTCTCGTCGTCGACCACGGGAATGCCGCCGATATGGTACTCCGACATGATGTCGAGCGCCTGTGCCACGGTGCTCCCCAAGGGAATAGTGATCGGGTCGTAGATCATGCCGTTCTCAGCACGTTTTACAATGGCCACCTGACGGGCCTGGTCATCTATCGACATGTTCTTGTGAATGACGCCTATACCACCTTCCCGGGCGATGGCAATGGCCATCTGGCTTTCGGTGACAGTGTCCATGGCTGCCGTCACGAAAGGCACATTCAGCACAATATTGCGCGAGAAACGCGTCTTCAGTTCCACTGTCTTGGGCAGCACTTCAGAATAAGCGGGAATTAACAGGACGTCGTCGAAAGTCAGACCGTCCATCACGATTTTGTCTGCAATAAATGAAGCCATAATGTTTACACCTTTCTTAAATATTGCGTGCAAAGGTACACATTATTTTTGAGATTTGAGGTTTGAGATTTGAGATTTATGTCATGCCTTGTCCTTTTTTAACAAACAAAAAGGCTATTTTCATATTGGATGCTCTTTCTGAACGCAAATATGCGTAAACATCCAAACCTCAAATCTCAATTCTCAAACCTCAAATCAGTTAGCCATCTCCGAGATGAACTTGATGCGGACGAGACGGATTTCGTTCTCGTCGATGTCGGCACCGAACTCGTCGATGGCCGCCTGCAGGTCGTCCTTCTCCTGTTCACGGAAGAAATCGTAGATGTCGTTAATATCGTCGGGATCCATGATTTCCTCGAGGAAATAGTCAATATTCACCTTGTTGCCGCTGTAGAGCACGATGCCCTCCAGCTCATCGAGCAGTTCCTCAAACTCTAGGCCCAGCGCGTTGGCAATATCGTCGAGCGCAATGCGTCGGTCGATGTTCTGCAGTATTTTCAGTTTGCGCATGGAGTCCTTGGCCTTGGTACGCACGCGCAAATCCGCCTGACGGGTGATGTCGTTCTCCTTGCAATAGCGCTTGATGAGGTCGACGAACTCCTTGGCATATGGCTGCTTCACCTTACCCTCTCCCACTCCTTGGATGCTCTTGAGCTCCTCCAGATTTACAGGATACTCCGTGTCCATCTGTTCGAGAGACACATCCTGGAAGATGACATACGGTGGGCGTCCCATGCGCTTCGACACCTTCTTACGCAAGTCAGTCAGCATACTGCTGAGCACAGGGTCCAAGGCACTGGTGCCGCCCTCGTGATCATCGCCCATGTCTGGGTTGTCGCTGTGCTCATGGTCCTTAACAATCATAAATGACTGCGGTGCCTTCAGATATTTCTTACCTGCCGAGGTCAGATGCAACAGGCCGTAGTTCTCGACATCCTTCGCCAGATAGCCCGCAATGAGCGCCTGCCGAATGACCGGACTCCACAGTTTCTCGTCGGTGCCCTCGCCC
>ERZ842401.6971-NODE-6971-length-11792-cov-3.707080_pt1 | contig 11792 bp, 10 predicted proteins | sample MGYA00521270_ERZ842401 | MGnify/ENA primary metagenome ERZ842401 (study PRJEB31892, sample SAMEA3878208) | bioreactor metagenome | biome: Moose rumen | place: Sweden | collected 2011-10 | study: EMG produced TPA metagenomics assembly of the PRJEB12797 data set... | reverse complement strand
CGCTGCCACTCCTCGTCGGTCTCAACGCATGTCCCCGGGGAAAGCGTCATGATATAATGCGGCATGGGCGCCGGGTGACCGTCGTTGATATACGGAACCATCCCTAAAGCAAGATTCCCGCCGGAGGAGGTACCGAGCACGGAAACATGATCCACATCGTAGTTTTTCAGCATTTCCAGATAGGTTGCATGGATCATTTCATATGCTTTGGTCAATGGATAGTCCGTGCAAAGCGGATAATACGGAACATACACATCGAGCCCTGTCTCCTTCGCAAAACGAAGCGCTTTCTTGACGGAGCCCGGACGCGGCGCGGAGATCATCCCGCCGCCGATGATGAAAAGACATGCCCGGTCCGTCCTTTGCTTATGGATCAGCTTCAGCACCGGACAGCCCATGACCTCGATCCGGCTGATATCAAACTCGTCATCCTTCAGATTTGGAATCCGATTCTTTGCGTTTTGCTTTTTGCGGTTTTCCAAAAGCTCCTCGGTGCTTTTCGAAACCCAGCGCTTCTTTATACCCGCCGCGCTTACGAGCCTTTTCAGAATTTCATACTTCAAAGACATACTGACAACTCCTTTACGCCTCTGGTTAGAGATAGCTAACCGACGTCCCAATAAAAAGCTGTTTGTAAAAACAGCATGGAAAGAGCAGTTAGTTAACTCTAACTAAATCATATCACATCCAGCCGGAAATGTCCATACCGCAGTGCGTTGTTTTTATATTTCGGAATCATTTTTCACTAACCGTCCCCCTGTGTTCCACAAATTGCAAAGAAATTGCGGAATTTATTTTCAAAAGGATATGCTTTTTCGGAATTCTGTGGTATGATGTTTCCGTGAAGATGTCGAGCTGCTTGCAGTTTGTATTCTTCAACATAGCAGCGCCTCCGGTACTTGTTTTCTGCAATTACATTATACCATACGGCGCCGCCTTTTTCTACTTTTTCAATGGTCTCGGACGGTTCTCCTGACATAGCAGCGGATCTATCTTCAAAAGCCCTGAATCATCCGAAAATCGGCGGTTCAGGGCTTTTTTTCTGCAGGACTGCCGGATACGCAATTGCCAGACACGGCGGGATATGCTATACTGATCGTGCGACAGAATATGATACCCGGAGGAAACGCCATGCACGCACGAACGGAGTTCTATCAAAAGGTCAAGGAGCGCATGATCCGCTACGCGAAGGTCGATACGCAATCCGATCATTACGGCACGAACACGCCGACGACGGAGAAGCAGTTCGACCTTGCGCGGATGCTGTACGCGGAGCTTTGCGCGATCGGCGCAAGCGAGGTATATCTCGACGAGACCGCGTGCGTGGTCTACGGAAAGATCCCGTCCACCATGCCGAACGGCGGCGGGAAACCCTTCGGGCTTGTTACGCACATGGACACCGCGCCCGACGCGCCCGGGGCGAACGTAAAACCTTGGGTCCTTGAAAAGTACGACGGCGGCGATATCGTGCTGAACGCCGAAAAGGGCGTCGTGATGTCGCCGAAGGATTTTCCGAACCTATTGCAGTACGTCGGACAGGACCTGATCCTCACCGACGGTACGACGTTACTCGGCGGCGACGACAAGGCAGCGATCGCGTCGGTCATGACGTTTGTTGAGAATGTTCTTTCACATCCGGAGATCCCGCACGGTCCGGTGTCGCTCGCGTTCACGCCGGACGAGGAGGTCGGGGGACTTGCAAAGGATCTCGAATTTTCCCGCTTCGGCGCAAAGGTTGCGTATACGCTCGACGGCGATCACCTCGGGTACTACATGGACGAGACGTTCAACGCTTCCGAGGCGAAGCTCGAAATTACCGGCTTAAGCGTGCATCCCGCGACCGCAAAGGGCATCATGATCAACGCCGCAGACGTCGCGGGCGAGTTTCTTTCGATGCTGCCGCGCTTCGAGCGCCCGCAGCACACCGCATGGCGCGAGGGCTTTTTCCACGTGATTTCCGTCCATGCGGACGTGGAGCATGCCGAGGTGACGCTGATCGTGCGCGATCACGACCGCACCCAGTTTGAACACCGGGAAGCGTATCTTCAAACATGCGCCGACGCATTGAAGGCCGAATACGGCGCGGATCGCGTCGCGCTTACGATCGAGCAGCAGTACCGCAATATGAAGGAGTTCATCGACTGCTGCCCGTATCTCATCGAAAACCTCACCGAGGCGATCCGCATGGCCGAAATTGAGCCGCAGACGGAGCCGTTTCGCGGCGGCACGGACGGCTCGGCACTTTCGGAACGCGGGCTTCCGAGCCCGAACCTTTCTGCAGGCTACGAGAACGCGCACGGGCGGTTCGAGTACGTGCCGATCCCGTCGATGGGAAAGAACGTGGAGATTTTACTGCATCTGTGCGACCTGTTCGGCCGCATGGACGCGCAATAAAAGGAGGCAGACATGAAAACGATCTTTCTGGCAGGCGGATGTTTTTGGGGCATGCAGAAATTTCTGGACCAATTCGAGGGCGTGACGTTCACCGAGGTCGGCTATGCGAACGGCCCGGAAATTGCGCCGAGCTATCGCGAGGTGTGCGATAACTCCGGTCACGCGGAGACCGTGCGCGTCGATTACGACGAGGCCGTGCTCAAGCTACCGGCGCTTTTGCGTTTCTATTTCATGGTGATCGACCCGACTTCCAAAAACCGGCAGGGGATGGACAGCGGGATCCAGTATCGCACCGGCATCTATTATACCGATGAAGCGCAGCTTCCCGTCATTCGCGAGATCTGCGCCGAGGTCGAAAAAACCGTCGGGCAGCCGCTTGCGGTTGAGGTTGCGCCGCTCGACAATTTCTTCCCGGCGGAAGCTTATCACCAGAAGTATCTCGATAAGAACCCCGGCGGGTACTGCCACATTCCCTCGCGGTTTTTCCACCTTGCGGACAAAAAGGAGTGAGCGCCATGTTCGTTTCCATCGGGATCATCGGCACCGGAGCCATGGGCGGCGCGATTGCGCGGCTGATCGCGGGCGCTTCGCCGGACCGTGCGCTTCTGCTTTCCAACCGTACGCAGGAAAAGGCGCAGCGGCTTGCGGAGAATTACAAAAATGCCCGCATTTCGACCAACGCGGAGATCGCAGGCGCGTGTAATCTCATCGTGCTTGCGGTCAAGCCGCAGATGATGGCGGACGTGCTGGAAGAGATCGCACCAGTTCTGAAAAGCAGGCCGGACCGTTTCGTTCTGGTCTCGGTTGCGGCAGGCCTGACCGCCGAGACGATCCAAAGGCTTGCGGGCGGGGCATATCCGGTCATTCGCATCATGCCGAACACGCCGATTGCGGTCGGCGCAGGGATCGTTACCTATTGCGCAAAGGACGCGACGGACGAAGAAACGCAGGCGTTCTGCGCGCTTCTGAAGGACGCGGGAACGCTCGATCCCTTGCCGGAGCATCTGATCGACGCGGCGAGCGCGCTTGCGGGCTGCGGTCCGGCGTTTGTCGATCTGTTTCTCGAGGCGCTTGCAGACGGTGCGGTAGCCTGCGGACTGCCGCGTGCAAAGGCGCTTTTATACGCGGCGCAGACGGTGGAGGGCGCGGCAAAGGCTATGCGGCTTTCGGGCGAACATCCCGGACGATTGAAGGACGTCGTCTGCTCGCCTGCGGGCAGCACGATCCAGGGCGTGCGCGCGCTCGAAAAGGGCGGTTTCAGAAGCGCCGCCATGGAAGCGGTGATCGCCGCCTACGAAAAGAACCTTGCGCTGAAAAACGCGGCGGACCGCTGACGCCGCTTTTTGAACGAAATCCGGGGGCGAAGACCATCTTACCGATTTTCCTGCTGACAATCGAAAACGAATCGGACCGGGCATTCTTGACGGCCCTGTACGAGGAAAACTACGCGGCAATGCTCAAAAAGGCAAAGTCCATGCTGTATGACGAAGCCGCCGCGGAGGACGCCGTGCAGGAGACGTTTCTTTCCTTTGCCAAAAATCCCGAAAGAATTTACAAAGTTCCATGCAGCGTTTTGCCCTTCTACGTCGTTATGTGTGTTAAGAGGAAGTGCATTGATTCCATGCGAAAGCAGAAAACAAAGAGCAAAATCATTGCGGGAAGCATCGACAACGGCGACTACGCGTTCGACGTGCCGGACCCGGGCGTTTCGGTTGAGGAACAGGCGCTTTTGAAGCTGGACGTCGAAACGGTGCAGAAGGCATTTTTGCTGCTGCCGGAGAGCTTAAAGGATATCCTGCGGTATAAGTACCTGCTTGAAATGAGCGATAAAGAAATCGCAAAGCTCTACGGCATCAAGGAGACCAGCGTCCGTGTGAATCTTTCGAGAGCGCGCCGCGCGGTGTACAGAATTTGTGAGGAAAAAGGCTATGTCTGAGAAGAAAATCGACGCGTTGTTCCGCACCCTCGTGCAAAACGACGCGGAAGAGGAAAGCCGAAAACTCGAAAAACAACGGCCGGAAGCGGACGCTGCTTCGGAACTGTCGCGCGCCCGCTTTGAAAAGATGCTGGATGAAACGCTTTCTGAAGCGCCCGCAAAGAAGGCGAAAAAGGACCGCAGGCCGTGGCTTTCCAAAACGGCAAAGCGGATCATCGTCGCGGCCGCCGCGTGTATCGTGATTATGTTCGGGCTGATGATGACCTCGGAAGCCGTCCGCGATCGCGTCACGCAGTTCATTGTGGAGCTCTTCGGCGGGTATGCCGAGGTCAAGCTGGACAACATCGAGGAGCTGCCGCCTTCGGACAAGGTCATTTATGCGTTGACGTACGTGCCGGAGGGCTACGTGCTCACCCAAGAAGAGCATGTGATCGGACAGCAGCAACGGTATCAGAAGAGTGACGAAGAGCTGTTTGATTTTAATGTCTATACGGCAACCGCTGTTTCGCAGCTCAGTACCGATGATGCGATCAAGGTCGAACACATCACGATGCACGGGGAGGAGGGGCTTCTGCTCGTGTATGAGGGCTGGACGACGGTCATGTGGTCGAACGAGCAATATCTGTTCAGCGTCACAGGCACGCTTTCGGAGGAAGAGGCGCTGAAGATCGCAAACGGCGTGACGGTTGCGGACAGCTATCCCGTTGTGCCGTCCGGCGAAGCGGATCCCATAGGGATTGTCGTTTGAACGCCGGGCGAATGACGGGATTGTCCGCTTTCTATGACAATCCTCCCGTCTTTTGCTTCGCAAAATCCACCCTCCTTTGCACAAGGAGGGCTTTTTCGTGCACCGTACCAAAAGCCTTCCCCTGCAGCGCTTGCGCTGCGAAGAGGGGAAGGTGTCACGACGAAGGAGTGACGGATGAGGTGTTCATTGACCCGCAAATTGCGTTGCGGGGCGTCCTTCCCATTACAAATCGCAGAAAAATATTTTTCATCATTTGATGCTGTGTTTTTCCCTCCTGTATCGCTATAAATTGTAAAACGATCCGGGAGGTTTTTATATTGTTAATAATCTTGTTGCATTCCGGTTGCATCCCTGTGATAGCATGGTTTTATCATAAATAAGGAGGAAACGAGATGAAGCGAATCATTTCTCTTTTATTGCTGTTCATGCTTTTGGCCGCATGTGCGTCGCAGAAAGCCGATGCGGAGCCTTCTCATCCGCAAGTCGCGACGGCCGTACCGACAGCGCCGGAACCGACGGCTGCGAGTCCGGAGGAGGACGCGTATCTGGACGCTTTTTTGGAGAACGCGTTTGAAAGAGATCTGAAGGTCTTTTTGGAACCGCAGCCGACCTACGGCGCGGATGACCCGGATAAGGAAGTCAAGGAATGTATCGACGCATACCTGCTCGCAAGAAACGAGGTTCTTTCCGACATGCATCAGCCGTTTTCCTCGATGGAGGCTGTTTCGAGAATGCTTTCATACTGCGATCCTTCGTTTCAGATGCAGGCAAAGGTGACGATCTGGTATCGGTTTTATCTCAGAAAGACCAACGAGCGGAACATGGACCTTTCCTACGTATATTTTCTGCATCGCACAGTGTATTCGTCGATCGTGTATGACGGCGACGAGGCGACGGCGACGGTGCAGGACGCGATCCAGTTCCAACATGTCAACAGCGATGTGATTTCGGCGTCGGGGGACACGCACACCATTCGCGTGCGTCGGAACGGAGATGCGTGGAAGATCGTGGACGATGATCCCGGTGAGCTCGAGAAGCACATCACCGAAGCGTATCAAAGGTTTCTTTCGGAGTGTCCGTATTCGGATCCTTCGGAGGCAGAGCAATATCTGATGGAGCGCTTCGCGAGCTGGGGCCCCGGCGAGCACGCGCCGGCCTCCGTCACGGAAGAGCCGTGACGCGCGTCGCCTGCTGCGTACATCCACTTCGTTACATAGGAATAGCGCGCGACGTTGCCTCCCTTGTGTAAAGGGAGGTGGCGGTCGAATGACCGCCGGAGGGATTGTCTGCGTCGTCCGCTGCGTACAAGCTTCCTCTGCAAAACAGGTCCGTAGGGGAGGATAGCATCCTCCCGTTCCGCTGTTTCGGCGGACGAGCAATACTCGTCCCTACTTTGTGACAATCCTCCCGTCTTTTGCTTTGCAAAATCCACCCTCCTTTACACAAGGAGGGCTTTTTTGCGCCGACGTAAAAGCCTTCCCCTGCAGCGCTTGCGCTGCGAAGAGGGGAAGGTGTCACGACGAAGGAGTGACGGATGAGGTGTTCATTGACCCGCAAGCTGTTTCGCAAACGTCTTCTCCATTACAAATCGCAGAAAAATATTTTTCATCATTTGATGCTACGTTTTTCCCTCCTGTATCGTTATGTATATTAGAACGGTGCGGGAGGGTGTTTTTCTGTTTACCGTTTGATAACATCTTGATAACGTCCGCAAACAACTTTGTTGCATTTCGGACACATCTCTTTGCTAACATGAGGATATCGAAAAGGAGAATAAACCCATGAAACGAATGCTTGTATTGCTTTTGACCCTGTGCCTGCTCGCGGCCTGCGTGCCGACGCCGGAGGAGGAATACGTTGTGAACCGTGCGGAGGAGCAGACGGCAGCGGAGGCGGGCGAATCGACGGAAGCGGGCGCAGTATCCATCCCCGTGCCGGAACACGTTGCGATCGAACAGGACCCGACCGAGCATGTCAGCGTGGTCGTTGACGCGGACGTCTCGTATGATCCGAACGCGCCGCACCCGGTCATCGAGGTCGAAGCGCTGGACTTCACGCAGAACGACGCGGCCTTCTCCGCGCTTTTAAACCTTGTCGCGCCCGGCGCAACACTGTATCGGGAGTGGCCGGAAACGAAGGATTACGTGGGCGGCCTGCTGCAATCCGCCCTGCAGTATGACGACGGGCTAGGTGAGCTCGTCGCCGTCGATCAGGAGCTTCTGAACCTGTTGGAGGTCCGCTATAAGAACGCGCCGGAATCGCCGGAAAAGATTCCGGCGGGTCGGCCCGAGACCGGCGGGCGCTATTATATCGAGCGTTCCGATGGCGTGATCTCGCAGATCGTGATCAATTTTGAGCCGAACAGCCTGGAATATTGTCGCGATATCCGGGAGAATTATTGTGAAGAGACCATGCTCGAGCCGGGCAATCCAGTTGTGCTGACCGACCCGGAGATTTCCGAAGCGGATGCGCGGGCGAAAGCGGAGGCGTTTATGAAGACGTTCGGCGCGGAATGCGGCTTCCCTGTCGAAACGAAGCGCGCATTTTCGATCCGGTACTGCGAGCTAAACGAGATGCTTTGGGCATTCACGTTCGTGCGGTCGGTCGACGGCACGCCTTCGATCGAGAGGCCGGGCAGCTTTATGACCGGCGCGAACACGCCGAGCAGCGTCGGCGCGCCGTGGTCCATCGAAAGCGCAACGATCTTTGTCGGAAAGGACGGCGTCATGAGCGCCAAATTCTGGGGGCTTTCGACCGCAAAGCGGGTCGCGGTGAAAAACGCGCAGTTCTGCGCGTTCGACAAGGTGCTGGATATGGGCGTACGGCAGATCGGGTATCTGCACGACGGCGCGATGGACAAGCCGCACCATACCTATACCGTCACGAACATCGACCTGCGCTACGGTATGCAGACCAAAAAGGACGACCTCTCGGTCGGCGTCTATCAGCCGATGTGGGAGTTTACCTACGTCGAAGCGGATAATCCGGATGAGCGGCCGAAAAAGCTTTATATCTCGGCGCTGACCGGCGGGCACGTCGAGCCGCGCGAGACGACGGAATGGCTGATGCGGCATGAATCGTAAATTTCGCGTTATAAAATGCGCGGTTGAAACGTCTTTATAGATGAAGAAGCAATAAAGGGGAGGAAACGAATGATGAAAAAGATCCGGGCAATGATTGCGCTGCTTTTGACGGCGGCGTCCCTTTGCGGAATTGCGGCGATCGGGCCGGCGCGTGCAAACGCCGTGCCCGTCGTGAAGGCGGTGGACACGCTCTGGTACGGGTCGGGGCGCGCCTTTTACCGCATGCCGGACGAGAGCGAGTATTACGGGCGTATTGAAACCATGGCCCCGAAAACCGCGCTGCCCACCCGAAACAGCGAAGCGAACTTCGACTGCGTCGGTGCGCCGTACGTGCTGCTCGACGACGGCCTTGCGTTGCTGTATGGCGGGCAATGGCAGCTCTTTTTGCCGGATTGAGATTTTTTTACAACTCTCTTACAACTCTGTGATGACTCTGTTACAAGTCCGGCGGTACAATCAACCCGTACAAAGGCCGGACAGCGTGGTATCTTGCAAAAAACACCGGTTCTTCATCAAGATTTTACAACTCCGCAACAACTTTGTGACGTTTCGGTGACATCTCAAATTTATAATGTAGTTGTAAAAGGAACAGTGCGCCGATCATTACAATTTGATTACAGTTCGGCAACAACTTTTTTCCCGAAATCCGTTATGATGCAATCGGAGGAAACGATATGAAACAAATCGCAGTTTTGCTGGCGCTTCTTGTGCTGTTCTGCGCCTGTCAGCCCACGCCCGAACAGGACGCTGTGAAACAAAAGGACACAAACGTGCTGATTGACACGATCAAAACCGAACAGCAAAAGCAGCAACAGGCAACGGGGACGCTGCCGGATGTCAGGGAGAAATTTCCGGCGCGCTTCACTTGCGATTTTACGACATCGGTGCAGAACGTGCACGTTATCTCGGACGCGCCTTTGGATATTCTCACAGACGGTGTATTTCCTTCGTTGCGCGCGGAACGTCGTACGCTTACTGAGAAGGAGCGTATGACAGTCGTACAGCGGATTATGAACAGCGAGGAGCTTTATATCTTTGAGGAACACGTCACCCGCAAGGATCTGGAAAAGTGGATCCGCGATCTCATGCGTGAGCCGTCGCCCGAGGAGAAGGAGGAATGGATGCGCGAGGTAGGCGGCACCGAGGAAGAGTGGCAGGAGATGATGCAGCGCCGAAAGGAGATGGCAGCCGAATATCAGGAACGGTACAACGAGCTTCCGGACGACGATTCCCGTGCGCCGCTGCAAAGATGGGATGGCTCCGCGCCGAAATATGAAGGGGAAGAGAATGGCAATTACGTTTATGATATTGTATCGGACCCGATGCCGGAGGGATACCGTTCGCAGCAAGCATACGCTTCGATCTACTATAACGAGATGGATCGACCGATCGAATATCGGGTCGCCTCACGCGGGGATTACGACGCGCCGAACGTCTTCTTCTTCGATCACGCCCACAAATTCGGGACGGTCCGGATCGACCGCGCAGATTTCGATACGCCGCACGAAGGCGCGGCGATCACCCCGAACGACGCGATCAGAATTGCGCAAAGCTATTTTGAGGGCATTTGCGATTTCTGCGTTTCGGACGTTTACTGGGCGAATAACGCCGCGACCGACGGCGACGTCAAAGGCGTCAACGAGCAAACCCGCTGGGCATACCTCATTCATTTTTCACACAATTACAACGGCGCGTATTCACCGTACTGCAAAAGCTTTCAAATGGATCATAATGCAGAAGCAGACTATGTGCGTGTATGGCAGTATGAGTCCATGATGGCGGCGGTGGACGGCGACGGGAACCTGATCTCGCTCGTATGGCAGGCGCCGATGAAGGTGACCGACACGATTGCGGAATCGACGCCGCTGCTCCCGTATGAGGAGATCCAAAGGATCTTCGAAACGCAAATGAACCGTATGTTCGCATATGACGAAGCGAACGGCGCGACACTGACCTTGGATTACGTGCAGCTTGGACTGTTCCGCATCCGTGAACAGAACGATCTGGAGCATGGACTCTTGATTCCGGCATGGTTCTTTACTGGCTATTTGGAGAATTCGGATGCGCACAGAGGGGAATATGGGGACGGTATGTATTACGACAATCTGAACCCGCTTCTGATTATCAACGCCGTCGACGGCAGTATCATCGACCCGATGAAAGGGTATTGAGCGCCTGCGGCGCTCAAGTGAAGTGCGGCTTCGCCGCGTGATGTGCGCTGCCGTGCGTGATGCTGCTTCGTAGTGATTATGCCCTGCGCGCAGGTTCAGGAGGATTCTCCTCGCGGAGAATCAACTGCTTGCGGTGGATGAGGCGGAAATAAACGGATCTTCGATTATGAATTGTCCAGAAGGGACATGAAAAAGAGGGAAAGCTATGAGACAAATCTGGGGAGACATCAAAAGAGCGGTTTTTGGACGGTCGTTTCTGATCGCATTCGGCGGCATGGTATTGTGCCTTTGCATCGGCGCGTTTTCGGATGCGCTTTCCGTATTTCGTATGGAGGAAAGACACGTGATGTACGGCTATCACCGTGAGCTTTTGCTGAACGCTCTGGGCAGCGACATCATCCTGTTTGCCGTCCCGATCCTCGCCGCGATCCCCTATACCACGGCGTTCACCGACGACGTGAAGTCCGGCTATCTCAAACCGTATCTGACCCGCACGAGCGTTCCGCGATATATTCTCGGCAAGGGAATCGGCGCGGCGATCTCCGGCGGGCTCGCGCTCGTGCTCGGCATCCTCACCGCGCTCGGATTCTTCATGCTCGTGTTCTCGCCGTTTGAGGTATACGGCGAATACGCGGTGCGGTCGCTGGGACCGGAAATCGGCCTTCGGATGCTGCTGTTCTTCTTTGCGGGCGCGCTGTGGGCAAGCGTCGGGCTTCTTTGCTCGTCGCTGACGCAGAACGTGTACCTTGCGTATGCCGCGCCGTTCATCTTCTATTACGTGCTGATCATTCTGCAGGAGCGCTACTTCCGTACGACCTTCATGCTGAATCCGAAGAACTATCTCACCATGGAGGGCGCATGGCCGCTCGAGGGCAAGAGCGCAGTGCTGACGATGGCGATGCTGGTGCTGATTCTGCAGCTTGTGTTCTATATGACCGTGCAGAAGGAGCTTCGGGACGATAAGCGGCAGAAGCATCATTACGCCGCGCAGAGACTTTCGCAAAAGATTCTGAGCCGTCGCATCGAGCGCGCCAAACCGAAAAAGGTTCGCAAAGAAAACCCCGTTCTTTACACGCTTTCGCAGATCTGGGCGGTCGTGCGGTACAACTTCCGCATGTGGCGCGGAAACGTGCGCATCGTTCTGACGTTCGCGCTCGCGTTCATCCTGTGCTTTCTGCTCTCCGACAAGGCCGCGAGCTTTGCGTACGAAATGAACACGGCAATGCAGGCGTTCGAGCCGTTCGTGTGGACGTTCGGCGACGCGAACTCCGTGCTGCTCATATCGCTGCTGCTGGTGCTGCTGTTTGCGGATATTCCGTTTTTAGGCGCCGGCGTACCGTATTACCTCGTTCGCATGAAGCGGTCGACATGGGCGTGGGGACAGCTTGTGTATCTCATCCTTGCCACGCTCATCTATATGGTGTTCATCCTGATCGCGACGACGCTGATCTGTATGCAAA
>ERZ842401.6970-NODE-6970-length-11794-cov-4.331204_pt1 | contig 11794 bp, 5 predicted proteins | sample MGYA00521270_ERZ842401 | MGnify/ENA primary metagenome ERZ842401 (study PRJEB31892, sample SAMEA3878208) | bioreactor metagenome | biome: Moose rumen | place: Sweden | collected 2011-10 | study: EMG produced TPA metagenomics assembly of the PRJEB12797 data set... | reverse complement strand
CCGGTGACGGGACTTCCAACACCGAGCTGCAGGTGTCCACTGCTTTTGTGGTGGCAGAAAAGCCTGCCAATCCCTTTGTGGACGTGCCTGCCAGCCAATACTACTATGAGCCCGTGCTCTGGGCCGTGGCCCATGTCCCGCAGATCACCAACGGCACTGACGCCACCCACTTCAGCCCAAAGGATACCTGCACCCGCGGCCAGGTAGTGACCTTCCTGTGGCGGGCCGCCGGCTGCCCGGAGCCCAGCACCACCGTGAGCCCCTTCGTGGACGTGACAGACCCCAACCAGTATTACTACAAGGCCGTGCTCTGGGCCGTGGAGAAAGGGATCACCAACGGCAAGGACGACACCCATTTCGACCCCAAGGCGACCTGCAACCGGGGCGAGGTGGTGACCTTCCTGTGGCGGTATAAGAACAAGCCCGGCCCCGACGGCGACCACAACCCCTTCACCGACGTGGAAGGCGGCAAGTACTACTACGGCCCGGCCATGTGGGCCTACTACGCCGGGGTGACCACCGGCAAGACCGCTGACACCTTTGTGCCCGCTGCCACCTGCACCCGCGGGGAGATCGTCACCTTCCTGTACCGCACCGAAAAGCTCAGCTGAGCCAGAGAGGACTTCCAAGCAAAGAGCCACCCGTCCGCAGACGGGTGGCCCTTTTTGCTGCCTCTTCGAAAGGGGGCGATGCTCCCTCAGTGCTTCTGGAGGTACTCCAGGTTTTTGCGGATGAAGTCCACCCGCTGCTTCACGCAGTCCACGCTGCGGCCGGGATCGGCGGGGGTGTTGAACACATAGTCCTTGAGCCGGGCCAGGTCCGTGCTGGCCACATGGAGGCGGGTGTCGCTGCTGGCGTAGTAGATGTACACCTTCTCCCCGTCCACGATGGCGCCGTTGGTGACCCCCACGTTGCTCACGTCGCCGCCCCGCTCCCCGCCGTAGGGGGCAATGAGGAAGCCCCCGGGCTCCGCGATGACTTTGGCCGGGTCCTCCAGGGCGGTGGCGAAGGCATACACCACATACCGCAGGCCGGCGGCGGTGTTGCGCACACCGTGGGCGATGTGGATCCACCCCCGGTCCGTCTTGATGGGCACGGCCCCGGCGCCGTTCTTGCTCTCAGTGATGGTGTGGTACTTGCGGATGCTGGTCATGCGCTCCTCGTCGATGACGGCATGGGTGATATCCTCACACAGGCCGAAGCCGATGCCCCCACCGCTGCCGGTCTCGATGAAGTCATCCATGGGCCGGGTGTAGAAGGCGTACTTTCCGTCCACGAACTCCGGGTGCAGCACCACGTTGCGCTGCTGGGGAGAGCGCAATGTCACCAGGTTAGGCAGTCGCTCCCAGGTCTTCAGGTCCCGGGTCCGCACGATCCCCGCGGCGGCCACAGCCGCGGAGAGGTCCGGGTTCTCCGGGTCCTTGCTCTCGGAGCAGAACACCCCGTAGATCCACCCATCCTCATGCTGGGTCAGGCGCATGTCGTACACGTTTGTCTCCTCAGGGCAGGTGTCCGGCAGGAGGATAGGCTCGTCCCAGAAGCGGAAGCCCTCCACGGGGCTGTCGCTCTGGGCCACGGCGAAGAAGCTCTTGCGGTCATTGCCCTCCACCCGGGCCACCAGGGTATACTTGCCGTTCAGCAGCAGGGCGCCGCTGTTGAACACGGCGTTGACCCCCAGCCGCTGCATCATAAAGGGGTTGGTCGCCGGGTCCGGGTCGTATTTCCAGAAGGGCGGGATATGGTCCCGGGTGAGGACGGGGTCCGTCCACCGGTCATAGATGCCGTTATACCGGGCGTCGTCCACGGTATTCTTCCGGGCCAGCAGGGCTTCGTAGCGGGCGTTCAGTTCTTCATAGGTCATTGCTCACACCTCCGTATGACTTCCATGCACATTCTGCCATTGTGATAGGGACACTTCCAGGGCTCCACGATGGGCTTCTCGTTGGGGGCGCCGTCCTCCCGGACGGACCAGAACCACTCGGAGCCCTCCCGCGGGTCGATCATCTTCTTCCGGATGTAGCTCCACTGGGCCTGGGCGGCCTCCAGATACCGCTGCTCCCCGGTCTTCTGCCAGGCGTTGAGGAAGCCCACCAGGGCCTCCGCCTGCACCCACCAGATCCGGGTCTGGTCCACCACGCCGTTCTCGCTCTCATTGGCAAAGCCGTTGTCCGGGGTCCAGGCCGCCTGCAGAGTGCAGTCCGCCAGGCTCATCAGCAGCGGCCGCAGGCGCTGGGTCAGCGCCGGGTCGTCCAGCAGCTCCAGGGTCCGGTCCGCCAGCCAGCTGGTCTCGATGTCATGCCCGAAGCTGTGCAGGTCGATGAGGGTGTGGTACTCCAGGTCGAAGAACACCTCCTGCCGGCGCTTCTCGGGGTTATAGAATTTCTCCGCCCAGGTGGTCAGGATCCACACCAGCCGGGATCGCACGGTCTCGTCTCCCGAGGCCTGGTAAAGCCCGGTGTAGCCCTCCAGCACGTGGAGCAAAGTGTTCATGGTGCGCTTGGCCTCTACCCCGTTCTCGCTGAGCTTCTCGTTCCCCGCGGGCTGCCAGTCCGCGGTGAAGGCCTCCAGGTAGCCCTGGCCGTCAAAGCACTTCTCCTCCACAGTGGCAAAGAGCTCCCTGGCCAGGGCCAGGGGCTCCTCCTGCCCAGAGGCCCGGGCGTAGGCGGAGAGCGCGTAGATGGCAAAGGCCTGGTTATAGGTGTGCTTGGTGCTGTCATACACGGTGCCGTCGGCGTTCATGGACCAGTACACCCCGCCGTGCTCCCGGTCCAGCATGCGCTGGAGCATGGCGTAGGCGTGGCCCGCCTCGTCCAGCAGGCTTTCATCCCGGAGGGTGAGGTACGCCTCCGAGAAAAACCAGAGGATGCGGCTGTTCAGGATGCAGCCCCGTTCCGCTCCCGGACGGCGGGTCAGGTCGTAGTCCACCTGGCCGATATACCCGCCCCGTTCATCGTCCCGCAGGGCTTTCCAGAAGGGGATCAGCCGCTCTGTCAGCTCCCGCCGGACGTCAGAGACCCATGCAGTCATCAAAAGACCTCCTTGGTCAAGATTCTCTGTTTCCATTATAACGGCAGAGCTGCCGTTTTTCAATCGGCAAATTCCCCCGGGCAGGGGTTTCTTGACAAGCCTCCCGCCCCAAGGGTACAATGGAAAAAACGGCAGGAAAGGAGGCGGTCCCGTGGCCAGGAGCTTTACCCCCAACGAAGCCCGTGCCCTGACGGCTCAGCACCAGGAGCTGCTGTCCCGGCTGGAGACCATCGCTGGCTCCCCGGAGCAGTTCCGGCAGGACGTGGCCCGGTGCGCCCAGGAGATGGCCACCGCCGTGGTGTGGGGCATCCTCCGGGAGGTGCCGGTGGAGAGCCTGAACGTGAACAAGGAGGGCTTCAAGACCAAGCTGCTGCGGGACAGCGGCTTTGCCACCGTGGGCGACCTGTGGACCGCCGACCCCAACGCCCTGGCGGGGATCAAGGGCATCAGCCTGGAGGCCGCCGTGACCATGAAGCGCCGGGCGGACGACTACGCCCGGCAGGCCCAGACGGCCGCCAAGATCCGCCTCAGCGCCGACGACCGCAGCCGGGAGGCCACCAAGCTGGTGTACTACCTGGCCATCTGCCGGGTCCTGCTGCCCCTGACGGACACCGCCCGCGCCCTGTGGAGCCAGGCCGCCTCCCCGGTCACCGCGGCCCTGGCGGACCTCTCCCCTGCCCTGCGACGGCTGGGGTGGGTGTTCACTGCCCGGGAGGTCAAGGACCGGGCCGAGCGGGCCTACGCCTATCTAATCCGGGAGCTCCACAGCGGCTATGGCCCGGCGGCCCGGCAGCTGTTCCAGGGGGTGGAGCAGGCCCTTCACCAAACGGCAGAACAGGCCTGGGACGCTTTCCAGCGGGACCCGGCAGGCTTTGTGGGCCTGCTGGAGCAGATCGCCCCGGGGGTGCTGGGCAACGGCGATCTCCTTTACGGCCTACCGGAGGACCTGGCCCACGGGGTCTCTCAGGAGCCCCTGCACCTGGAGGGCCTGAAGTGCACCCTGCGCCGGTACCAGGAGTGGGGCGTGAAGTATATCCTCCACCAGAAGCGAGTGCTTCTGGGGGATGAAATGGGCCTGGGCAAGACCGTCCAGGCCATCGGGGCCATGGTGTCCCTGCGCAACGACGGGGCCAGCCATTTCCTGGTGGTGTGCCCGGCCAGCCTTCTGCGCAACTGGTGCAAGGAGGTCCAGAAACACAGCGACCTTTCGGTGACGGAGATCTACGGCCCGGACAAGGACCGGGAATTCGCCCTCTGGCGGGACCGGGGCGGGGTAGCTGTCACCACCTACGAGACCACCGGGTGGCTGCAGCCCCTGGTGCGGGAGGCCTCCTTCCCCCTGGCCCTGCTGACGGTGGACGAGGCCCACTACATCAAGAATCCCGGCGCCCAGCGCACCGCTCACGTCACCGCCCTGTGCGGCCGAGCCCAGCGGCTCCTGTTCATGACCGGCACCGCCCTGGAGAATAGAGCCGAGGAAATGGTCTCCCTGATCCGGGTGCTCCAGCCGGAGCTCGCCGGGGAGGCCGGCGGCCTGGCCTTCATGGCGTCGGCCCCTCAGTTTCGGGAGAAGGTGGCCCCGGTGTACTACCGACGCCGGCGGGAGGACGTGCTCACCGAGCTGCCGGAGCTGATCCAGAGTCCGGAGTGGTGCCGCCTGGGACCGGAAGAGGAAGCCGTCTACGAGGAGGCTGTGCTCAGCCGGAACTTTGCGGAGGCCCGACGGGTCTCCTGGAACGTGCCCGACCTGAGCCACTCGGTGAAGGCCCGGCGGCTGCAGGAGATCGTGGAGGAGGCGGAGGCCGACGGCCGCAAGGTGCTGGTGTTCTCCTTCTTCCTGGATACCTTGAGCGCCGTGTGCAGCCTGCTGGGGCCCCGGTGCGCAGCCCCCCTGACAGGCGCCGTGCCTCCCGGCCGGCGGCAGGAGATCGTGGACCAGTTCGAGGCGGCGGGGCCTGGAGCGGTGCTCCCCGCCCAGATCCAGACCGGGGGCACCGGGCTGAACATCCAGGCGGCCAGCGTGGTGGTGCTCTGCGAGCCCCAGCTCAAGCCCTCCACGGAAAATCAGGCGGTCTCCCGGGCCTACCGCATGGGCCAGGGCCGAAACGTCCTGGTCTTTCGGCTGCTGTGCGAGAACACCATCGACGAACGCCTCCTGGAGCTGCTGGCCCAGAAGCAGGATATCTTCAACGCCTTCGCGGACCGCTCTCAGGCCGCGGAGGACCAGCAGGAGGCGGAGCTGGACGAGGCCGGTCTGGGAGAGCTGATCCAGCAGGAGATCCAGCGCATCACCCAAAAGCGGCAGGCGGCCCTGCCCCCTGCCCCGGAGCCGGAGACCTGAAACAGCCTCCGGAGAAGGCGCCCTGCGGGGCGCTTTTTTGCGCCCCAAAACGGCAGTCTCCGGAGAAAAAAGATTTCACATTCCGGGGGAAATATGGTACGCTGAATGGACGACGGACGAAAAATCAGCCCCACGCGGGATGTGTGGGGTTCTCGGAGCCTCAAAAATGGCTTATTTCCGGGAACTTCCGGGGTTTTCAGGCCCCTTTTTTCCTCCCCGCGGGGGTACTTTCAGGGAGGGGGAAGCAGTCATGCCGTCCACCAGAAAACTCACCACAAAATCCGGGAAGACCTTCTATGAGATCCGGGTCCGGCTGAGCCGGAAGCGGTCCGAGCTGACCACCCGCTGGTACCCGCCCAAGGGGTGGAGCGAGCGGTCCATCCAGCGGGAGCTGGCCCGCCAGGCCGCCGACTTTGAACGGCGCTGTCGGGCTGGGGAGGTCTTCTCCCGGGCGGAGCGCATCGCCCGGGAGGAGGCCGCCGCCAAGGAGATCACCGTGCGCAAGTTCGGCGAGGAGGTCTTTATGCCCACCAAGACCGTCACCTGCTCGGAGAATACCCGCTATACCTTCCAGCGCCTGCTGAGAAAGCACGTCTACCCCGTGATCGGGGACTGCATGCTCCGGGACGTCACCGGCGCCCAGATCAGCGCCCTGCTGCTGGACTACCAGAGCACCGGGGCCAAGCACTCCTCCTGCCTGCGTGTCTACGGGGTCCTGCAGCTCCTGTTCAAAATGGCCTACCTCAACGACACCCTGGACAAGAATCCCATGGATAAGGTCACCCGCCCCCGGCCCCGGAAGGACGAGGGCAAGTCCAACGAGGTGGAGTCCTTCACCATCGACGAGCTGCGGCACATCATGGCCTGCCTGGAGTTTGAGCCCCTGAAATGGCAGGCCCTGGTCCGCCTGATGATCGACACCGGGGTGCGCCGGGGCGAGGTCTGCGGCCTCCAGTGGGGCGACCTGAACCTGCGGGAGAACACCGTCACCATCTCCCGCACCCTGAACTATACCTCCGACCGTGGCGTGTTTGTCTCCACCACCAAGAACGGCCAGGGCCGGGTGGTGGATATCGACCCCTCGGTGGCCGCCCTGCTGCGGAGATACCGCTCGGAGCTGAAAAAGCGCCCCGCCCCGGAGGATTTCCTCTTCACCCGGGACGGCAGCACCGAGCCCCTGAATCCCATCGCCACCAACCGCTACATGCGGCACTTCGGGGACAAGTACGGCGTGGAGAACATGCACCCCCACAAGCTGCGCCACACCTTCGCCTCCATCGCCCTGACCAACGGCGCCGACGTGGTGAGCATCTCCAAGATCCTGGGCCACAGCGACACCTCCATCACCCTGCGGGTCTACGCCCACTCCGACGCGGAGAGCCGCAAGCGCGCCAGCAACGTCTTCCGGGATGCCGTCCGGGACAAGAAGCCGAAAAAATGAGCGCCGGGCAGGTCCGACCGCCAGGTCGCGCCTGCCCCCTCTTTTTGCGCTTTTTCCTCCCATTTTTGCCCTTTGTGTGGGGCCGAGTTGGGGTTTTCACCGGATAAACAGCTCTCTGACCACCAGATAAAGCGAAAAATCGTTGAAATTTCGCGATTATTTTCAATGCGAATATATGTTCCCAGCTTTGATAATATCCTTTCCTACACTGTAACCTTCGATTCTGACGGAGGCTCTGCGGTGAAGGAGCAGAAGGTGGACAGCGGCAAGACTGCCACTGAGCCCGAGGCTCCCAAGCTGGAAGGCATGGCGTTCCTGGGCTGGTACGACGGTGAGAACGAGTTTGACTTCGCTACGCCCATCACCAAGGACATCACCCTAAAGGCCAAGTGGACTGAGACCGATTACCACGTAGTGACATACACTCTGCCAGCCGGAGTTGCGGTTACCCGGACGGGCTTTACCGCGACCACCCGTGTGCTGGTTGGCACCAAGATCACTCTGCCCGACGTGACTGAGGTGAATGTGACTGCACCCGAAGGTCATGCCCTGAAATCTTGGAACGTGAAGGTCGGCGACGAGCAGATCGGCACTGACTACGAGCCCGGCACCGTGCTGGCCGTGATGGACGATATGGTCATCACGCCCAAGACGGCAACGGCGAAGGCTGTGGACTTTAAGGTTAAGCCCAGTGATGACGCTGCTGTCACCGCTGGCACCACAGGCGCAAATGCTCCCTATGTCCCCCAAAGTGTTGGCGAGGGCGGCGTTGCTGCTGAGCCCGTTGCGCCCACTCGTCCCGGGTACGAGTTCCTGGGCTGGGGTGTCGCAAACGAGGCTGGTACCGGCTATGACATTTATGACTTCGGCCCTCCTGTGACCGGCGCTGTTCATCTGGTCGGCCAGTGGAAGGGCATAGGCACCAACGTGGTCGTGGTGGATGCTGATAACGTGCAGAACCTCACCCTCAACGGCAAGGACTCCGTTGAGCTGGGTGACGAGCTGACCAACGTGAAGCTGGACTACGACGGCGTGGCGGCTATCCCTGTGGTTGAGCCTTCGGATGAGCCGGATGGGGATACGCCCGCCTGGGTGACTTCCATTGCGTTCCTGGCCCCTGAGGACGAGGACCTGGAAGTCAAAAAGTTCAAGGCTTTGGTGAGCGATACCGAGCCCGATGCGGAAGCTTTGGCTGGCGTTACAGCTCAAAACAGTCTGGATGACATCTACGCCGACTACGACGTGGGCGAGATCGTCAAGGGCGCTAAGATCGATTTGGACCTGGTCCAGGGTTGGTACAGCTTTGCCAACGCAGCAAAGTATACGAAGATCGCAACAACCTACAAACCTGACATGCCTGTTTACGTGGCTGTCCAGTTCGTGTATGACGATGATGCCAGTAACTGGTTCGTCCTGCGCCTGGCCCACCCGAAGGCTGCTGAGCTGGCCGCTGTAGAGCTGTATCTTGGTGCGGATGATACTGTCCGTTTTGTGGACGAGGCCGGTAAGAAGACCGCCTACAGCGACTACACGGAATATGTGGTCAAGGCTGGCGCCTACAAGCTGGACGCTGAGCCCGTTTCCGGCAAGAATGCCTTTGATAAGTGGTCGGTTTACTTGCTGGATGGGCTCATGGCGGATCTGCCGCCTGAGGTCCAGCCTAATGCCAACGGCGAGTATGCCTTTGACGGTGGAAGCACCTATGCTGTTGTTGCCAACTGGACCGACGGCGTGACCATCGACTTTGACGATGGTGAGCTTGATGGGGACACGGTTGTCGTCAATGGCGAGATGGAGCCTGTGACGCTGTTGGCTGGGGACGAGTATACCCTGCCTGCGTGCGCCTACTCCGCCAAGGGCTACAAGTTCATTGGCTGGCATGCTGCGAAGATTACAGTAACTACTGGTGGCGGAGATCCTACCATTAACGTGGACGATCCCGACGACGTGATCTACGATGACGAGTACCTGAAGATGGAGACTGTGCTCCAGCCTGGTGATAAGATCACTCTGGGTAAGAACGCTGAGAGCTTTACCCTGGTCGCCGAGTGGGACAAGGGCGTGACCGTGACCTACGGCAACAACATCCCCGAAGCTGCTGTGGTCGTCGGCGACATGGATGCCGTGGTCCTGGAGCGCGATTCCGAGCTCACCCTGCCTGCCTGCGGCTACTCCAGCAAGGGCTACAAGTTCGTTGGCTGGCTGGTCAAGCCCGCTGAGGCAAAAGATGTGATCTACGACGGCGAGTACGTGGATAATGGTGAAGGCGTTCTGCTCGACGCTGGCGAGGTCATCACTGTTGGCTCCGGCGACGTGACCGTGACCGCTCAGTTCGAGGCTCTCCGCGCGATTACATTGGTGAATGGTGCAACGAATGAGGCGTCTGAGGCTATCTATGGCGCCGGTGACGAGTACGAAGTACCCACCAACCCCTTCACCGCCGAGACAGGCAAAAAGTTTGCCGGTTGGAAGGTTGATGCAAACACCTTCGTTGATGCCGACGGTGAAGCCATTACAGCTGACGACATTCTGCAGCCCGGCGATAAGATTTACGTCAAGGCCGGGAATACTCCTCTGAAACTGACCGCTCAGTGGGATACCCTGGTCAAGGTGACCCTGTCTGCTGGTGAATTGACTGTTCCTGCCGGTTTTGACAACTCGATTGCTTCTGAGATGATCTACTTCAAGGGTGACGAGTATGTCGTACCGGAGAACCCCTTCGTGGAGGTTGCAGGGAAGCAGTTGAAGAACTGGAAACCAGACGCCAATTTCTTCAAGGACGCTGCCTGCACGGTTGCTACGGCAGCAACTGATGTGCTCAAGCCTGGCGACAAGCTGTATATTGGCGCAAGTGATGCTACTCTGACAGCTGTGTGGGACGACGTTTATACGGTGTCCTTTGACGAGAATGAAGGCACCGGTACCATGGCTGATGTTTCCGTTATCGGTGGCACTAAGTATGAGCTGCCCGAGTGCACTTTCACTGCTCCCACCGGCAAGGAGTTCGACTACTGGAAGTTTGGAGATCTCGAGACAAAGTACCAGCCCGGTGCGAAGGTTGAAGTTAACGCGAATGTTACTGTGAAGGCAAATTGGAAGGATGTCGCCGGTGTGATCCTGCGCGACACGAAGACCACCCCCGATGCGGACGTCTTTAATGCGGTCGCAAACGGTGTTGACTTCACTCTGCCGGAGTGCTCCTTCACTGCTCCTACCGGCTACGAGTTCGCTGGATGGAACACGAAGGCCGACGGAACCGGTACTGCTAAGGCCGTTGGCGACATTGTGAAGGGTACAACTACCGCTACTCCTTACTTCGCCATGTGGAAGCCCATCGTTCAGTTCAACCAGGGCACGCCCGCTTATGGCAACCTGATCGCCGACGCCAACCAGGCTAAGGTGACTGTGGTTGACGTGGAGAAGGACGAGGAGCTGACCACCCAGTATGGCGTCGACACCTATAAGCTCTCTGCGGACGCCGCTGTGGTGTATCTGGAGGAGAACGTACACTTTAGCACTGAGAGTGATCTCCAGAAGGGCCACTACATTGGTCTGACCATGAACGTGGCCAAGGATGCTGTTGACGGTGCAAATCTCACTATTGTGGGCACGAAGACGAACACCGGTGCTTTGACTGGCTTCATTGACGACAACCCCTTCATCACCGGCGCGAAGTACGAGGGCCAGGTGACCTTGGTTGCCCGCATTGACGACGTCATGGCTGAGACTGCTCCCGCCGCGAAAGACCTGTTCAAGGTCGAGCTTGAGTGGAAGAACAAGACGAAGACCAACTTCGTCCTGCACGTGGGCGACCTCAAGATGGCCAACACGGTGACGTTCAAGAATGGCCAGGGTAGCGATTCCGGTCAGGCCGCTCCCGTTACCGGCACCATGGCCGATGTGACCGTTAATGCCGGTGAGACCTACACCATTCCCGCAGCCGCTTACACCACGTCTTCGAACAAGATCGTGACTAACTGGACTGCAGGGACTACTGTCAGTGGAACACGTGCGAACGGCACCGCATTTACTAATCAGATTACTCTGTATTCTGGCGACACGATCGTGATGCCGAATGCTACCGTTACCTTGACCGCAGTGTGGTCTGGTGAAGGCTTCTACGTGACCTTCGACGCCAACGGTGGCACACTGCCCGCGAATATGCCCAACCCGCTGTTTGTCGCAAAGGATACCGGGATTGAAGAAGTGCTTGGAGATTATACCATCACTCGTACCGGTTATACTTTAACAGGCTGGGTCGACACGAAGACAGGTAATCGCTACGCTGTAGATGATTCTACAAACATAGTTACTGCCATGAATCTGAAGGCACAGTGGACTGGGGTTAGCCTGACAGTAGGCTTTAATGAGAATGGCGGTTTGATTCCGTCTGGCGCTAGTGCTCCGGCTACTATGAATTTCGTCTATGGCTCCACGGCGAAACTGAGCAAGAACACTTACACCAAGGCAAACTATCGCTTCATTGGTTGGGGCACATCTCCGGACGGCGAGGTCCTCTATACTGATGAGCAGGATGTTGGTACACTGCTGGATCCCAGCATCAGCACCATCACTCTGTACGCCATCTGGGAGGAAGCTTATAAGATTACTTATAGCTTCACTGACGTAGCTACGTACATCGACGGATTCAAGGCTGACGCGACCTACACCGAGTATGTAAAGCCCGGCGAGACGCTGACTCTGCCTACGCTTGATCAGTTGATTGTTAAGCAAGCGAATCCCGGAAAGAGCTTGGTTTGGAAGATTGGGGATACAACTTACGCAGCTGGCGCTACGGTTCCTGCATCTGCGCTGACTACAAATGTTACAGCGACTGCTAACTGGATTGATGCCTGATCCCTCAAAGTTCTATGGCCTGCTTTAAGCCCTAACAAGGAGACCCCCACCTCGGTGGGGGCCTTCTTTATGCCATAGGAAAACCCCCTGCCGAGGCAGGGGGCTTCCTTTTTGCTTAGATCGAAAAC
>ERZ842401.6969-NODE-6969-length-11794-cov-6.015163_pt1 | contig 11794 bp, 10 predicted proteins | sample MGYA00521270_ERZ842401 | MGnify/ENA primary metagenome ERZ842401 (study PRJEB31892, sample SAMEA3878208) | bioreactor metagenome | biome: Moose rumen | place: Sweden | collected 2011-10 | study: EMG produced TPA metagenomics assembly of the PRJEB12797 data set... | reverse complement strand
TTGTAAAAGTACATCAGAGGTCAGGCATAGTACCCACCTTTATGCCAGAAGCCTCGTAAATATTTTAATAAAGCGCCAAAATCCAAAAACTCTTTGTTATCTAAAACTGACACGCCGCTTTCAAATAATTCATAATCATGCGTTGGAGGAATTTCAAAACGCTTACATGGATCGATGCAATTATACATATTTAAAACTTCATCATTGATCTTTAACTCTTCTTTTATATACGATATATATCTAGTTATCATACCCGCATTGACAAAATACAAACAACCAATTACCTGCCTAAATAGCTCTATTGCTTTCGATGTTTTATTACAATAAAAGCTTGATAAGCCATAATACCATGTCTCTTGTATCACAATATATGGCTGCCTTGTCCATGCTATGTCACCCAAAACAGATTCAATCTCATTATTCATTTCTATATATGATTTTTCTTTAAGAAGGCAATCATATTTGATAAGATTCAGCCTTTGCTTATATGGCATAATAGCTTTGTCAGGATATTTCATTTTATCAATGAATTCTAGCACCAAATCAACAATCTTAAGAGCTTCATCTACCATTGCCTTGCGGCTAAAAATTCCGGCAATAAGTGTATATAAGGTAATATCATCCAATGAAGATATCACTATACTATTTATAGGTTCATTGATATCATTCTTTACCCTCACGTCGCGAGTGCAGCGAGCGAATAAAGAATCTAATGGTTCAAATTTGTGGAGCTCGCTACACCCATTTGGGTTTGAATATGGATCATCTTCAAACTTATTGCCTATGCTTATTGCTTCTTCAATACAATGCATTAATACTTCATCTTCATAGTCACCTTGAACAAACGAGATAATAGCATGTCCCATAAGCCATTTTTTATAATAAAATACATTGCCGGCAAAATCCCTTTTTTCTACACTTTTTAAGTCTTCAAATGCAGCTTCTAATTGAAAACTGTTCAAATAAAGCTCGATTCTGCGAAATGCCATAAAACATTCATAATCATCTATACTTGAAAAATAAGGATATACCTTTGTAACAATTCCTAGTCTTTCAGTTAATTTTTGGAAGGTTACTGGTGAAACTCCTTGTCTCCCATTCTCTATGTCTGAAAGAGATTGTACAGAGCATATACCTTCACATAGCTTATCTTGTGAGAAGCCTTTATTTAATCTATTCTTTTTTAGAAATGTTCCTGTGTCCATTATTGGCATATCTTATACACCTTCCTAACAACCAATAATTATAACTCTATTTACATAGTTATTCGAGAAAAAATCGCTCCAGACCATCCAGTCTGAAGCGATTTATATAATGCATTATATTAGGATGTAAATACAGCAAGATATAATTTACACAGAAAAGAAGTACATGTATGGACTTCTTTTCTATATAACAATTAAAGCTGAGGGCCTGCAGATACAAGAGCTTTTCCTGCATCATTAGTTTCATACTTCTTGAAATTCTTAACAAATCTTTCTGCAAGATCTTTTGCTTTAGCTTCCCACTCAGATGCATCTGCATAAGTATCTCTAGGATCAAGTATTCCGGAATCAACTCCAGGAAGTTCTGTAGGAACTTCGAAATCAAAGTAAGGAATCTTCTTGGTAGGAGCCTTAAGAACATCCCCTGAAAGAATTGCATCAATGATACCACGAGTATCCTTGATAGAGATTCTCTTGCCTGTGCCGTTCCAACCTGTGTTTACAAGGTAAGCCTTAGCACCGGATTTCTCCATCTTCTTAACGAGCTCTTCAGCATATTTTGTAGGATGAAGCTCAAGGAATGCCTGACCAAAGCAAGCTGAGAATGTAGGAGTAGGTTCTGTGATACCTCTCTCTGTACCTGCAAGCTTAGCTGTGAATCCTGACAGGAAGTAGTACTTGGTCTGCTCAGGTGTAAGGATTGATACGGGAGGAAGTACTCCAAATGCATCAGCTGAAAGGAAGATTACGTTATCAGCATCAGGACCAGAAGAAATCTTATTTACATTCTTAGCGATCTTTTCAATGTGATCGATAGGATATGATACACGTGTATTCTCTGTAACGGATTTGTCATCAAAATCAATCTTACCGTTTGCATCTACAGTTACGTTCTCTAGAAGAGCATCTCTTCTGATTGCGTTGTAGATATCAGGTTCAGATTCCTTATCAAGACCTATAACCTTAGCATAGCATCCACCTTCAAGGTTGAATACCCCATTATCATCCCAACCATGCTCATCATCACCAATGAGAAGTCTCTTAGGATCTGTAGAAAGCGTTGTCTTACCTGTTCCTGAAAGACCAAAGAAGATAGCAGTGTGCTTACCTTCCATATCTGTATTAGCTGAGCAATGCATAGAAGCCATGCCCTGAAGTGGAAGGAAATAGTTCTGCATTGAGAACAGACCCTTCTTCATCTCGCCACCATACCATGTATTAAGGATAACCTGCTCTTTGCTTGTAACATTAAAAAGAACAGCTGTCTCTGAGTTAAGACCAAGCTCCTTATAATTTTCAACTTTAGCCTTTGAAGCATTATAAACAATAAAGTCTGGCTTAAAACTTGCAAGCTCTTCTTCTGTAGGACGAATGAACATGTTCTTAACAAAGTGTGCCTGCCAAGCTACTTCCACGATAAAACGAACTGCAAGGCGAGTATCCTTGTTAGCGCCGCAGAACCCATCAACGACATAAAGTTTCTTGCCAGAAAGCTCTTTAATAGCAAGTTCCTTACAAGCATTCCATGCATCCTGTGAGGCGGGATGGTTATCATTTGGATATTCCGGTGTGTTCCACCATACTGTATCCTTGGACTTATCATCCATTACGATAAACTTATCTTTAGGAGAACGTCCTGTGTAAATACCTGTCATTACATTAACAGCGCCAAGTTCAGTTTCCTGACCCTTATCATAACCTGTAAGAGAAGGATCCAACTCATCCTTGTAAAGCTGTTCGTATGAAGGATTGTAAACAACTTCTTTGGCATCTTTAATGCCATACTGTGTTAAATCTACATTGCTCATTTTTTAAGCCTCCTTTATGGACAATTAAAAATTTGCAGTTGTAATATGATAAAAATTTACCAATCTACACTCGTCATTATACATGAGTTTTTAAGCTATGTCATCAGAAAATACAAAATACAAAATGAATTTTTTGTAAAATCCGCCGTACTTTTGCTATATGAAACGTTAGCTCTTGTTAACGGTTACAAACATAGAACTACCACGATGTATATCGGCAAATTCCACTTCAAACATTAGACCTAATTGATAATTTCACCGTCTTTGAAACATCAAAAACTTAGGGACATGGTCTATCCCACTTCCTTATCCCTCTATTTCAAAGCAGACACATGAATGAGGTGATAGTGCGATCTTATCACCGTTTTCAATTGTGCCTTCTCTTCCTGACCATATTTCTGTACATCTGACTTTTTCATCTTTACTAAAATCATAGTCTTCGAACTTCAGCTTGGTCTCTTTGGCTTCATCATTCAAATTAAAGATAGCAAGATATTTTTTGCCCTGTTTAGTTTTGGACATCCAGGTGACTATATCTTTTTTTCTGGAAATTTGACGCGCCTTTCGTCCATCGTGATGCATTTCTAGTAGTTTCTTGTTAGTAAGCAGTCCCAATGTGAACGGATCATTATCACGAAGATCACCACCAAACATAAGCGGAGACCTGAATATGCACCAAAGCGTCATAAGAAGTTTTTGTTCATCCTGTGTGAAATTAGTCATCCTGTCATCATGTCTATCAGGAGTTGTTCGAATTCCGATATGTCCAAGCGGTAGCATATCGCAATCAGGCCAGTGATCCTTGCAACCTACTCCTGCCCAGGTATCTGCTCTTTCGAACATATCATAGAGGAGTTTCCAATCATCCCAAAAATCATCTGTCATGCGCCACATATTAGCTTTTTCCAGAAAGAAATCAGCTTCATCTCTTCTGGCAGGTCCCGGAGAAAGTGACAATACTATATCTCTTCCACAGTTCTCAATTGCCTTCCTTATCATATCTATCTCGCCTGTCACAGCACCCGGAGCTTGTGGTGTATAACTGGTAGCTGCTATATCATCAACCTTGACAAAATCCACTCCCCACTGCGCATAAAGCTCAAATAATGAATTGTAATATTCCTGAGCGCCTTCTTGCGTGGGATCAACTCCGTACATATCAGTATTCCACCTGCACACTGACGAATCATGAGCAATTTGCCTTGCTGTTCTATCGGTTCCAAGTATTCTAGTATTCTTATGAACTGCCTGGCGCGGGATTCCGCGCATAATATGTATACCAAACTTAAGCCCCATTTCATGAATCTTATCGGCTATTGGCTTAAATCCTTTCCCTCCTTTAGATGAAGGAAATCTGTTCTCGGCAGGAATAAGTCTTGAATACTCATCCATATTGAGTTCTGCAAACTTGTGATACCAGCAAGAATCAGCTGTTGGTTCTGACCATTGAATATCACATACTATGTACTCCCAGCCATAGTCCTTTAAGTTCTCTGCCATGTACTTGGCGTTTCCAATCAGCTCTTCTTCGCATACGCTAGCCCCATAGCAGTCCCATGAATTCCATCCCATGGGTGGATATTTTGCTACATGTTTTGACTCTGACATAACTCTCCTTCCGGCTTTTGGCCTTATAAAAAGCATCATTTATATATGATTTCAAAACTCTCATCTTTAAATAATCTAGGAAAACTGAATATATAAACCTTAATTACTTTTTTGTTAGTAAGTATTTTGGACATCGTGCTATCAGATAAAATACAAACAAAATGTATAAGTTTTTTACAGTTTCTTAGTCTTCTTTATTTATCAGTGCCTGATATATTTCCCTTTTTTGAACACCCCTGTCCTTTGCAACTTTCTTCATTGCATCTTTATGGGACTCGCCCATTTTTTCATAATAATTCATATGCTCTTCTATTGTTAGAGAAAGCCATTCCTGTTGCTTCTCTTTCTTTTGATCATTAAGGCTTTTACCTTCTATGACAAGAACATATTCACCGCGTGGATCATTTTCATTATAATAATCTATTGCTGCATCAAGCGTAGTAGGAACCACATCTTCAAATCTCTTCGTAAGTTCCCTGCATATGGCTATTTTGCGATTTCCAAGTGCTTCATACAAATCCGCAAGTACAGCTTTTAGATGATGTGGGGCTTCGTATACTATTATCGTCCTACTCTCATCTTTAAGATCTTCCAAAATATCTTTTCTTGATTTCTTATCATCACTTCCCGGCAGAAAACCTTCAAAGCAAAATCTCCTTGTTGAAAGTCCCGACAATGTAAGTGCCGTAATACATGCCGCCGGCCCCGGAAGTGACGTCACCGTTATTCCGGCTTCATGACACATTCTAACGAGCACTTCTCCCGGATCTGAAATTCCGGGCGTACCTGCATCAGTTATAAGCGCTATGTTCTTGCCTTCCTTCATCTGTTCTATGAGATAGTTGGCCTTATCTACTTTATTATATTCATGGTAGCTGGTCATCGGTGTATGTATATTAAAATGTGTCAAAAGATGAATGCTGTTCCTGGTATCCTCAGCTGCAATGATATCCGCCATATTCAAGGTTTCTAAGACCCTTTCGGTTATATCTTTAAGATTGCCAATAGGGGTCGCGCACAGATACAGCATCCCATATGTATTATTATCATACTTCATATCTAATCCTCACGTAACAATTAGGACAACGGCTATGGAATCAATAGCCATATATATCGTACACTTCATCTGTATACTTCCCGGGAGATTTGTAGATTATCAGCGGTTTCTCTACTGTTATCCGGGATTTTCCTCCCCTTACAGCCTCAATCAGAACCATATTGGGCTTTTTATCAATATAGGGGTATACCAATTGCATACGTTTAGGCTCAAGTTTGTGTTTTGTAAGAGTCACCATTATCTCAGAAAGCCTAAAAGGTCTATGAACCAAGAAAAACTTACCTGATGGCTTTAATAGTTTTTCAGCCTGTGCCGCAATATCTTCAAAAGTACACATGAGCTCATGCCTGGCAATTGCCTTCGGCGAGTCCGGGTTTTGAAGTCCGTGTCCTCCTATCATATACGGAGGATTACATGTTATTACGTCAAAAGACGCTGCACCAAAAATCGAAACAGATTCCTTGATATCACCGCACACAATACTAACCCTTTTAGACAAATCATTAAGATCAACGCTTCGCTTGGCCATATCAGCGCTGTCTTTTTGTATTTCAAGTCCTACAAGTTCACTTGCCTTTGTCTTTGCAGAAAGAAGAATTGGCAAAATCCCTGTACCGGTTCCCATATCAAGAACCTTTTTATTTTGCATATCATTTGTCACTATGACCTTTTTGACCGGATCTGCCCCGACAGCAAAGCCGGATAAAAGGACAGCATCCATCCCAAAGCAAAACCGTTCCGGATCTTGTATTATCCGAAGTCCGTCTCTTTGAAGATCATCTATCCTTTCACCCGGCTTTAAAGTTACTTCCATACTAAAATACCCATACCATCAATTATTCTGTCTTTTACCGCCATGTCTGTTATTGTGGCGATTATTATTGCCGCTGTGACCGTTCTCATGGCTTTTCTGGTTATCACCTTCTCTTAATGTATCATGACCATTGCCATCTTTTACAAAGCTTTCATGATTACTATCATCGCTTCTCTTAACATCACTATTTCTATTTTCGTTATTCTGATTATAATTTCTATTATCGCCCTTTGAAGGTTTGTTATTTCGTGGTCTGTTATTTCTTGACCCTTGATTCCTTGAATTTCTGTTTTGATTTTTTTGACCACTTAACTCTTTGTTTTCCTCGCCGTCAAGGTCTCCGCTTGTACCACTGTCCTCCAGTGCTTTGAGTTCCTCAAGGCTCACTTCTTCAGTATTTTCAATCTTTACATCATTATGATGTTTGGCCTTCTTCCTAACAAAATGAACGCTATCAGCCGGATAATCGTGAACCTCTTTTTCATCATTAACATCTACAAGTATGCGCACAGTCTGACGTAGCACACCAACGTTTGCAACCTCACCTTCAAGTCCATCATCAGTTCTTACGATATCACCTACTTTGGGGAGCTTTTTGTTGAGTTCTTCATAAACGTCTTCTTCATTCTTCAGACAGCACATAAGTCTTCCACATACGCCTGATATCTTGGTAGGATTGAGTGATAGATTCTGTTCTTTAGCCATCTTAATAGACACCGGTGCAAAATCAGAAAGATATGAGTGGCAGCAAAGTACTCTTCCACAAATGCCGTAACCACCTATTATCTTGGTCTCATCTCTGACACCTATCTGTCTAAGTTCTATCCTTGTTCTGAATACTGCAGCAAGATCTTTGACCAGAGCGCGAAAATCAATTCTTCCATCCGCGGTGAAATAGAAGAGAATCTTATTATTATCAAATGTGTACTCAGCATCTATAAGTTTCATCTCAAGGCCATGTTTTCGGATTTTCTCCTGACATACTTTGAAGGCCTCTTTCTCTTTAGCCCTGTTAGTTTTCTCCTGCTCTTCATCGGTTTCATTGGCAATACGAATTACGGTCTTGATTGGCTTTACAACCTTGTCATCTTCTATATCACAAGCCGGTGATACAACAGTGCCATATTCTATACCACGAGCAGTTTCTACAATTACGTGACTGCCTCTTTTTATTTCATATTCTCCCGGATCAAAAAAATATATCTTTCCGGCAGTACGAAAACGTACGCCTATTACTCTTGTCATCTCTACCTCATTTCTATGATTAAGGTCATGTCTATTTCTTTATATCTTTTTTTATAACTTGTTTTCTTATAACTTATTTTTTTATAATTATATTTCTTAATAACTAATTTCTTTATAAGTAATTCCCTATATTATCCTTGATTCCAATCATCAGCATCAAAACTGCAGTGTCGGGATTGACGTTAACTTGTATCCTTCTCCTCGTCTTGCTGATTAGTTTGACAATATTATTTAGTCCCTCAAACGTGCTCTTTTCAGCCGTATCTCTAATATACGATAGGTCACCTGCGAAAATCAAGCCCCCGCCACTTTCAGTTGCTTTGTACACGAGCACATCACGAAAAAAGAACAACAGCATATCCAAAAAATCGGATATAACCTCCTTTTTATCGACCGTTTCTGCTTTGCCTGACTCGTCCAGAGGTGTTTCTATTTCTTTGACCATATCAAGAACCTCATGGAGCTCCTTACGATCTATCTTTTGTAGTAGTCCAAAGGTCTGTTTTCTCATCCTGTCAAAATCTTCGTTTTGCGAGAGCATTATCGCCTTTCCCACATTACCTCTTGCAAAAGAAACGCATAAGTCCGCTCTATAATCCGGCGTGTGATACTCTTTCATCAAAAAATTCTTTATATCTTCATCAGGCGCCGGTTTCATCGGAAGAACTACACATCTTGATAGAATTGTTGGCAAAAAAGCATCAAGATTGTTTGTAAGAATAAGCATAACAACATACGAAGGCGGCTCTTCAAGTGTTTTTAAAAGAGCATTCTGAGCCTGAATATTCATCTTTTCACCATCGGGAAATATATAGACTTTGTACTTACCTGCATATGGCTTTATGACGACATCATCGCAAATAGCTCGAATCTCATCAACGCTGATCAGATTCGGCTTTTCATGCTCTACAGTTATAATATCAGGATTGCTGTTACTGCCCGCCTGTATGCAAGAATGACACTTATGACATGGTTCAATCATTCCATAATTTTCTTGTCTGTCAGTACACAAAAGAGTTTTAGCAAAAATCCTTGCAATGAACTCCTTGCCGGATTCCTTCTCTCCCTCTATTATATATGCATGCGATGCCTTCTCTGTGCGCAGCGCATTCTGCAGATGGTCTATCATCTGCTTTTGTCCGATTATATCGGCAAAACCCGCCATTCCAAATCCTCTTTTTCTTATATCAGCACTTACGAATATGTGTTGATACTTGTATTAGCATTTATAAATCATATAGAATATGCTTTGATTACCCTTATCAGCTTTTTGTAAAATATCCAAACCATTTTTGACTACTTATATCAACATTTAAAAATCATCTCATACATATGATCTCTTAGGTAAAAATATCCAGCAAGAGTCCCTCTATATCGCCTATTCTCCCCATTATAGCGATATTATCCTTTTCCTCCTTAAAAAGCTCCTGAGTTAATGCATCTAGATTTTCATTAACAAGCCTAACTATTCCATACACACGGTGCCTACCTTTTCTATCCAGAAAATTCTCTCTGGTAAAAGTATGGGATCTTGTTACAACCTCATTTAGAAACTCCTTTATAAGCTTTCTATATCTTTGCATATCTCTTATGTCATGCTTCTTGCCAATCAGCTTGCCTTGCTGCTGTATGTCCTGCATCATATTGGTAAGTCTGTCAGCAAGAGTAGAATCTTCCAGCTTAGATGCCAAAGTGAATTTAAACTGGTCATCAACAGGACCGGATGTTTCAGTTTGTTGAGTCTGCTGAGTTTGTTGCAGTTGACCAACTTTAATATCCATACAGGCACCTCCTTACAGGTATCAGATACCTTTCTCTATATAATGTATGTTACAGTATATCAGACGCCTTCTGCTTTGAGATACTCCGTAATATCATCAAGTACCTGATCTATTGCACCCTCATTATTGAACCTTCTCTTTATTCCGGCAACCTTAATCTTATCTTCAGAAAAATCTTCTTCATCTGCAAGAAATCTTCGGCACATCTCATCGTATTTTGGATGCTCCTGTTTATTTTCCCTATGCATTGCGCGCTCCATGCGAAGCCTGTCAGAAATCTCAATATAAACAGGGACCACCTTGTCTTGCCCGAAATATTCAACCATGGACTCATAGGCTTCAATCGTGCCGATCATAAGAGAACTTCCCTCATCAAGGTCAATCTGGCCATCATCAACTGTGAAATAGCGCCATGGTCCATAACATGTATCGTAAGTTCGTCCTTCTATTATTTTTCGGTCATTCAAAAACTTCTGATAACCCTCTTCATCACAAAAGTAGTATTGAACCCCGTTTTGTTCATTATCACGCATTGGTCTTGTTGTATATATAACAACTTTTTTCAGGTCAAGAGTATTTCTTTCCAGAAGTTCTTTGTATATCGTATCTTTTCCTGTAGTGCTCTTTCCCATGAGCAGAACTATTTTCCCCATTTTACCACCCGTATTAGTCTTTGGTCTTTTATTCCCTGAACATTTAGGCCTTTATTCAAATATGTCCTTATTGTATTTACAAACTCATCTTTGATTTCTTCACCCGGAACCACAAGAGCAATTCCAGGAGGGTATAAATTCACAAAATCTCCGGAGATTCTTCCTGTAGAATAATTTAAATCCACATATTCATAATCCATGTCCCAAGCATCACGAAGTGATAGTCTACAACAAGGACTTGCATAGAAACCATCTGTATTAAAAGAATTCGTATAATTAAACTCACGTTCATGCTGCGCTATATTTAAATTATTTCTATAAGACATTGATTCAATAGATGCATCGATTTCTTTGACAGCTTCTATAAGCCTATTAATTCCCTCCTGTGTATCCATCCCTGTTATTATCATGAGAACATATGTTTCACATGCCATCTCTGCCTGCAGAGAATATTTTTTTCTCAAAATGTCATATAACATAGTCCCTGTGAGCGGCGTATCCTTACATGACAAAACAATCTTACAAGGATCATTAACAACTGTATAATCCGGTATTACGATATGCTCAAGATTTCTCGATGCATCCAGTATCCGATCATGATAAGCCAAAACAGCCTTAGCCCATCTGTCACCATTATCAAGCATATACGAAATACAGTCATCTATTGAAGCCATCAAAAGATAAGAAGGACTACTAGTTTGAAATATTCTAAGGCATCTCTTAAGTCTGTCTCTGTCAACAATGTCGCCATTAACATGAATAAGAGCTGTCTGCGTTATTGCAGGAAGTGTCTTATGAAGACTATGAATCACAATATCCGCGCCTTGTAAAATAGCACCACTTGGCATATACTTAGAAATTCCAAGATGAGCGCCATGAGCTTCATCTACAATAAGTGGTAGACCATATGCATGAACAATATCACTTATAGCCTTTATGTCAGAATATATTCCCTCATAGGTAGGTGATGTAATAAACACAGCCTTTATGTCACTTGCATTATTATCTAGAACCTTTTCTATGGATTTGGGACTAATTTCGCCGGAAAAATCAAATCCGGAAACTGTCTTTGGATATACATACTTAAGGTTTAGATTTCTAAGATAAGCAACATGATACAATGACTTATGACAATTACGAGCGGTAAGAATTGTATCGCCTTCATTCGTTGAAGCAAAGACGGAAGACATTACGCCGCTAGTCGACCCATTTACCAAATAAAAAGTATCTGATGCCTTGTACAATACATTAGCCAATTTCTGACAATCGAGTAATAAATCCTTTGGATCATGAAGGTTATCGAAATCATCTATTTCTGTTATATCATTAGAAAATAAGTGATCTGTATCTAACCCTGCTATAGCATTTCTCTTATGCCCCGGCATATGAAACGGATACATATTACTTTGTGATAAATCCGTCAAATTGTCCCATAACTTGCCCACATGAATCTCCACTTGCTAAAAGTATTTAACCTTTAAATTATACCATGATATACATACACAAATAAAGTAAAATGCAAAGCAGCACAAAGAAACTTAATAGAATTAATTACTAACTCAAACTTCGCACTTGCATAAAAGCAAAGGGGTGGCGTCAGTCTGGCAAGTGCGAAGTTTGAGT
>ERZ842401.6968-NODE-6968-length-11795-cov-5.236286_pt1 | contig 11795 bp, 11 predicted proteins | sample MGYA00521270_ERZ842401 | MGnify/ENA primary metagenome ERZ842401 (study PRJEB31892, sample SAMEA3878208) | bioreactor metagenome | biome: Moose rumen | place: Sweden | collected 2011-10 | study: EMG produced TPA metagenomics assembly of the PRJEB12797 data set... | reverse complement strand
GCTCGTCGGGCTCATAACCCGGAGGTCGGAGGTTCGAGTCCTCCCCCCGCTACTAAACAGGACAAGTCGCAAGATTTGTCCTGTTTTTGTATGATGCTTTATGAGCGAGATGTCTAAATATCAGCTTGTTAAAAAAGCCATAGATCAACTTATAGAACCTCCGTTTTTCAGACAGATGCCGTCCTGACAATCTTGTTCCTGCCGGAATCTCGGCGTCTTTGCCCTTGACGCAGAATGGGACAATGATAAGAGGCCATAAAACGATAAAGCTGACACCGAAACAGATCCATGCTAAGCCTTTACGAATGATTGTGCCATATGCTTTTTGTATTAAACCATATTCAGTCCCTTACCTTGCTGCCGGAGGGACGGTCTTGATGTAAAGGTCGCGCTGGGGGAACGGTATCTCTATGCCGTTCTCATTGAGGGCGTTGTAGATGGCTTCCTTTGCCCGGGCGGCATACACGAACCTCTCTTCGACTGAAACGAACTGGACCACAGACAGTTCCACGCTGTTGTCGCCGAAGTCCTGGAACCTTATCTGTATCCCGAATTTCGGATCCAGGATATCCCTCCCGTATTTGTCCTTCTTCTGGAGCGGGAGCAGGGCGTCGAGTATTATCCGGCGGACCTTTTCCACGTCCGAGCCATATTTCACGCCGACGGGGAAGGACAGGAACTCGTAAGAGTGGTTCCGGGTGAGGTTCTTGAAGTTCTTGTTGAACAGGGTGCTGTTGGGGAAGGCCATCACGGCTCCCTCCACCGACACTATCTGGGTGGTCTGGTAGGTGATGCTGTCAACCTTTCCGCGGACCCCGTCACACTCCACATAGTCGCCTACGCGAAGCCTTCCGGACATCAGCTGTACTCCGTAGAAGAAGTTGTTGAGAATGTCCTTCATGGCGAATCCGAGTCCGGTGGCAAGGCCGGCACCGACTACCTTTATGGTGGTCGTGGGGATTTTCAGGATTACGAAAAGCGATATGATATAGATGCTCCAGAGCACCATGGCTATGACGTTCGAGGCCAGGGTGAAGTTGACCTGATTCTCGTTGAGGACCTTCACGCTGGACATTGCAAGTATGCTGCGGATCTTGTGCTGGCGGTATGCTGCCTTGGACACGTAGATGAGGAATTTGAACGCAAAATAAAGGATCAGCACGATCACAATTTTCTGGAACGACAGGCTTATGTATCCTTCAACATTGAGGAACGGATAGGTGAAAGCCTGCTTGAAAACGTCTGTAAGGTCGAATACTCCCGATGCCATCCAGATGCTTGCCGGGATGGACAGTACAATCGCTATGGGTAGCAGGGCCTGCTTGATGAAGGAATGCGGCCACGTTACGGCTATCATGTCCTCGTCAGTGCGGTGCGGCATTTCCGGATGCTCCTGGATATAAGCCAGTTTGATGTTGCGGACCGATTTGTCGTAATACAGGTTCATCAGGTCGTAAACTGCATTGACCGTCTGCAGCAGGGTTAGCTGGAAGAACCACCAGATAAGCATCTGGACTCCCATGAGGACATATCCGTAAAAGGCGATGACGGTGGTCGCCGCCATTATCGTAAGGGATATCCAGCCGAAGACCGCGTCGCTCTGCGGCAGGGCTTTGCGGAATTTGCCTACAGCCCAGCCCTGGTAGATTGTGAAAAGAAGCAGTATCGGCGGGAAGATGATGTTTATCAGGCTGTTGGGTATGAAGATGATGCGGAATGATATTATCAGCAGGCACATCAGGAGAGTCGGCAGATAGAGTGCTATGCCTTTGCGTACGCTTTCCTCGTCAACCCTGATGATGAGCGATATGAATATGGCTGTCAGCATCCATGCGAATTCTATCAGGATCTTGGACGCCATGCTGAAGAAGTGCTGAGTGGAGAATGCGCTTGCCAGCATGATTGACATGGCGAAGATGACCACGGTGAAAATCAATGTCATCGTGAACCTGTTTTTCGCTATGCGGTCTTTCCTGAACAGTCTCATCCGGCTGGAAAGGACCTTTACGAGCACGAAGCCTATCAGCAGGGAAACTACCATGTAGAACAGCACGAACAGGGAAAACCCGAGGACCATGGGGCCCCGCCACTGGCTCTGGACGGAACTGAAGTACTTCCGGCTGTATTTGTCTTTTGCATCGTTGGATGCCTGCCTCCAGTAGCGCGGGAAGGATTTCAGAAGTTTGGGGTAACTTGTCTGGCCGTCCACGAAGATCTTGCTCTGAACGGTATTGTAACGCTCCTGGGCATAGTCGTAGGCCGATTTCAGCATATTCGCAGTCTCCTGGTAATGGGTACTGTCAGCCACGAGCCGGAGTTTCTGCGCATTGCTGATTTCCAGGAGTTTCTCGGCATAGAAGATGCAGCTGTCCCTGTCCGCCTGGCCTGCGGAATCGAGCTGGAATGCATTGGGCCCTTTTCTGTGTCGCCTTTCCAGGCCGCTGTGCCTGTTGACATGCACATTGGCGTCGAGAATCACTACGTTCCCAAGGCTGTCGAGATATTCCACCGTAGTGGAGGGCGGTAGGCTCTTCAGCGTGAGGATCAGGCGTTTATAACGGTCTATATCGATATCGAGGCTTTTTACTATGTCATCGAACGGCATCTTGCGCGAAGCGAACTCGTCGTATTGGCGCGACACTTCGTTGAGGGCGTATGTCATGTCGAAGGTATAGTCCTGCTTCTGGGAATACAGCATCAGTGAGAGTTCGTTGCTGCGTTGCATCATCCGGACCAGGCGTGCATGCTGCCTTGCCCCGGAACCCAGGAAACGCTGTGTCATCTTCTCCTTTTCCTTGAAAGTTGAAGAAAGCTCGAAGCGGAGGACTGAAAGTGTCTGTGGAAGGTCTTTTTCGCTGAGGACGGCGTATGCCGGGATCAGGATGAGGAAGGCCAAAAAGGTTATGGTTAATTTCTTGCGCATTTTGCAAATATATAGCGAAATCATCTTTCAGCCAACCATTTCAGGACAGCTTTTGACGCTGCATTCCTGAGGTTGGCCATGGCGTTTTCCGGTTTTAGGGCATCGGGCATCGGCATATCCGGGGGAGTGACCGTGGTTATGATGCCGAATCCTGCGGCTTTGAGGGAGGGTTCGTCTTCCGGACTTACTGAGCCGGAAAGCAGCACGGTTGGGGCGCCGGCCTCTTTGGCCATTAGAAGCACCCCTGACGGGACTTTTCCCATAAGCGTCTGCCTGTCGGAACGGCCTTCCCCGGTTATCACAAGGTCCGCCCCGGCGGTTCTCGCGCGTGCTCCGACAAGCGTCATCACTTCCTCGACTCCGCGTACCGTCACTGTATCGGAGTATGCCATGAACGCTCCTCCAAGTCCGCCTGCCGCGCCCGCCCCGGGGGCTTGCGATATATCCCTGCCGGTCTCTTTAAACATCTGAGCTGCAATTTTTTCCAAGCGTTCCTCCAACACTTGCACATCTTCTGGCGATGCGCCTTTCTGCGGAGCGAAAACCCGCGCGGCACCCCTCGGCCCGGTAAACGGATTATCCACGTCGCACAGGAGCCGGACAGTGATATCCCTCAGTATATCTTTCATGCCGGGTACAGAAAGCATCCCCGCACCTCCGTCGCATGTGGCGCTTCCGCCCAGGCCTATCAAAAAATGCCGGCAGCCTGCGTCAAAGGCAGCCTTCAGGAGTTCTCCGACTCCCCGGGTATCGGCCAGGAGGGGATTCCTTTCGGATTTGGAAAGCAGGGGGAGTCCGCAGGCCTGGGCTGTCTCGACAAGAGCCACAGGCGCGGTTATATCGCTGATGATGCCGAAGCGGGCACAGACAGGCCTGCCGAGCGGGTCATGGACCGGGACCGTCCGTATTTCAGCCCCCAAAGCCTGTGAGAGGACATCGAGCGTGCCTTCTCCGCCGTCGGCAAGCGGCATCGATTCCACATCTGCTCCGGGGCAGGCACTCAGGACGCCCTCAGCCATCGCAGATGCGACATCTCTTGCGGAAAGGCATTCTTTGAAGGAGTCCGGGGCAATGAGAATCTTCATGGGAGGCGGAGAAACTTTTCATAAAGATAGCCACTTTTTGAAGAATATGGCTATATTTATCATTATGGAACCTTTCCCCATATCCGATTCCGGCACCTTCGAATCGCCCATTGGCGAAGTGAAGGCCGGTTTCCCTTCTCCGGCCGATGACTTCCGGGAGAAGCTGGATATCGTAAAGTTGCTTGTAAAACATTCCGCCAGTACCTTTTTCTTCCGCATCGACGGGGTGTCGATGGTGGATGCCGACATGGATGAGGGCGATATAATCATAGTTGACAGGGGCGTGGAGCCTTACAACGGCTGCAAGGCGGTATGTTTCATCGACGGCGAATACACCGTCAAGAAGGTTGAGATCGGCCGTGACGGTGCCGTCCTCATGCCATGCAACTCACGTAACGGGAAATTCAGGCCGATCCCGGTAGGCCCGGACAACGAATTCATGATCTGGGGCGTGGTTACCTGGGTCATCAAGAAGGCCTGAAGATGTACGCCCTTGCAGACTGCAACAATTTCTTCGCTTCGTGCGAAAGGGTTTTCCGTCCGGAACTGAACGGCAGGCCCGTAATAGTGTTGTCCAACAACGACGGGTGTGCCATAGCGCGCAGCAATGAGGCGAAGGCTCTCGGAATCAGGATGGGGGACCCGTATTTCAAGATAAGGCCGCTTGTGGAAAAATACGGTGTCGCAGTCTTCTCATCCAACTTCGCGCTGTATGGAGACATGTCGCGCCGCGTTCAGGAAGTACTCCGGAGCTATTCTCCGATGGTTGAGGTTTATTCGATCGATGAGTCGTTCCTTGACCTTTCGGGAATGGACCTGGACTTCAAGGCTTATGCTGAGGAAATATCCCGCCGGTGCCTCAGGCTGACCGCGATTCCGGTGTCCGTCGGCATAGCTCCGACCAAGACTCTGGCCAAGATCGCATCCAAATTGTGCAAACGTTATCCCCGACTGAAAGGAGGCTGCTATATGCATAAGCCTCAGGATGTTGAGAAGGTGCTCAGGACTTTCCCCGTGGAGGACGTCTGGGGTGTGGGGCGCCGTTCGGCCCGTAAACTGGCTTCCATGGGCGTGCGTACCGCATGGGATTATGCAAGTCTGCCGGAAACCGCCGTGCGGACGCTGTTCCATCTTCCGGGATACCGCACCTGGAAGGAACTGCGCGGAGAACCCTGTATCTCCTTTGAAGATATGGTTGAACCCAAGAATTCCATCTGTGTATCAAGGAGTTTTTCCCACGAGGTGACATCTCTTCAGGAATTCTGCGGACAGATTACGACCTTCGCCGGCAAAGCTGCCGAAAAACTGCGCGCACAGGGCTCCTATGTGCTGGAAATGGCCGTTTTCGCCATGACCAACCGTTTCAAGGAATACCTTCCGCAGGCAAGCGGAGGAATTTATGTGGTATTTCCCGATGGGACCGATGATTACAGGGCCATCGTGGCCTCCGCGGCGCAGACGGCAAGGAAGCTTTTCCGCCCCGGTTACGGATATAAGAAAGGCGGTGTCGTGTTTACCAGAATCGAGCAGGCAGGTTCGCATGTGCAGCCGCTGTTTGCCGATCACGATGCCTTGCTGCGCGATGAACACCTGTCGCAGTCGATAGAGGCTATCAACCGTTCATTCGGTAGCGGCTCGGTATTGTTCGGGGTCCAGGGGGACGGCTGTTTCCACATGGCTCAGGAGCACAAGTCGCCGCATTATACGACCCGCTGGTCGGATATCCCTTCGGCATCTGTGAAATAATTGTATATTTGTTACTGTGGCAGATGCCGCGGCTTTTAAGAAGTTGTTTTTTAAATTTATATGATTATGTCAATGCGTAAAATCGCGCTGCTTGCAGGGACCATCCTGATCGCCTTTACGGCAACGGCGCAGCACAAAGTCCAGATTACGGCGCACCGCGGGGCCTGGAAGACTGAAGAGGCCGGGCGTGCGCAGAATTCGATAGCATCCCTCAGGGTGGCACAGGATATGGGAGTGTGGGGCAGTGAATTCGACCTTCAGCTTACAAGCGACGACGTCATCCTCGTCCATCACGACAGGCATCATGACAAGGTGGTCATCTGGGATAATCCGTATTCGGCATTCAAGGGTTTCCGCCTTTCCAACGGCGAGGCCATCCCCACCTTTGACGAGTATCTTGCCCAGGGTGAGAAAAGTGACAGGACGATACTTGTCGTCGAGCTGAAGAAGCAGGCCTCTAAGGAACGTGAGGACCTTCTGACCGACAAGACGATAGAGGCCCTTAAGGCGCACGGCCTGTTCGATCCTACCCGCATCATCTTCATTTCATTCAGCATGAATATCTGCGAGCAGCTGGTCACCAAGGCCCCCGGCTTTACCAACCAGTATCTCAACGGCGACGTGTCTCCGAGGGACCTTCGCAAAAAAGGCATAAACGGCATCGACTACAGGTATAAGGTCTTTTACGAGCACCCTGAATGGGTGGAAGAAGCTCATGCCCTCGGGATGACCGTCAATGTATGGACCGTCAACAAGGCCGAGGATATCCATGCGATGATAGACCTCGGGGTTGACTGCATCACCACCAACGAACCCGCCCTTGTCCGTACGATTCTCGGGAACAGGGAGTTGAAATTCTAAGAAGTTTCTATAGCAGCGACCCTATGTGCGCGGAAAGGTCGGAGAGCAGGTAGAGGCCGTCATCGTTGGCCTTTAAAGAACTGATTTCCAATCTTATATATGAGGGAGGGGAGGCGAGGCTGAACTTGCTTCCCCTCCTTAGTTTGTTTGCCGGCGCATAGACGAGCATGATGTCGGCGTATTCCTTGCCGTCGCGTCCCAGGAATTTTTCAAACACCAGTTTCGCGCCTATCGGAGTGGTTTTCTCCAAGGCGTCCGGGAGGCTGAAGCTGCTGACCCCCAATGCTGCCATTACGCTGCCGAGGTTTGAGTCGTGTCCGCAGAGGAAGGTGAACCTGCGGTCTTTGTGAAGCAGTTCTGAGCGGATTACCTGCAGAAGCGGCCGTGATACGTTCCTTGCTACGGCGGGGCCCGTGAACAGGACGTCCTGATACCAGTCCTTTACTTCCGCAATCCTTTCCCAGTCTCCGAAGCCAAGCCTGTGCCCGAAAGCGGCCCTGGCATCGTCCTGTTCCTCGTAATACTGCAGAATAAGGGCATCGGATGCGGATGCCGCCATCTTGAGTCCGCCTCTCATCGCCGGTTCGGCATGCTCCCGAATCAGGATCTGAGCGTCGTCAAGGCAGAATGCCGTGGTGTCGTTGAGCGCGGCGGGGGAGTCTTTCATGTCGAGAACGTCTTCCATAAGCCTGAAATTCTCAGCCATCTTCCTTCCTATGCCCCTGAAGCCGTCCCTGCCTCCCATAGCGGCGATTTCCTTCAGTGCAAGGCTTCTGAAACCTTCATCGACACCGGTTGTCTGCGGATTGAATACCGGGTCCATGGTATATGTCGCCATGTGCCTTTCAACTTCGATTCCGCCCCCCGGGAACATGCCTTCCAGGAAGCATTCCGCAGTCCTGACGGTCCGTTGCAGCGAGTTGGCATAGAACCTTGTCTGCTCCTGAAGGGGTATCTTTTTGTCAATGAGCCTCTCACTGCCGGCCCACTGACGGAAAAACATCCCCATGCGGATTTCGGACGCAGCTCCTTTTCTGCTCAGTTCCGCGGGCTTCGAGGTCCATTCGAACCAGGAGTGCGGAGTGATCCTTGAAAGTACGGAGCCGCCTCCGGAAAGGGGGGAGCGTATGTTGTGACGGCTCAGGACCACCATTTCTTCCAGGGAGTATCTGTCGGAAAAACCCTCAGGACGTCCGGGCCAGCCGGCATCCTGCCGTGCCCCGCCGAGGATGGAACAAGAGGCCGCTATTGCCAGGATGGCCAGCGATGATAAAGTTGCTTTCCACCTGTTCATGCTATACTGTCAGTTTATGAAAATTATTTGTCATATTTGTGAATTGTCGGCCAGGCGCCGGGATCGGATGAAGAGATCGCGGAGTTCTGCCGCCTCAATCACGGGGTCACGTTCCCGCGTCTTCGGATTCCTTAAGGAAAAGGCTCCTTCGGAGGAGTATAAAGGCAGTTCCTCATTGGCCGGGACGGAACCGCGGTGAAGCGCTATGCTCCCACCACGGCTCCCGAAGAGTTTGCCGCCGACGTCGAAGCAATGCTGTAGGGCCTCGGATGGGCTGTAAGGCTAAAACACCTTTCCGCTGCCCCAGGCCTGTCCGACCACCTCTCCCAAAGAGCGGTAGCACATTCCGGCCGCATCGAATACAATCGGCTTCAAGAGGCCAAGGTCCACCTGGCCTTTATCATTGAGTATGCTCTTGTCGGCGCTCATGTTCACCACCTGTCCAACCAGGATTCCGCCCTCGAAACTTACGACCTTGCACTCCAGTGTGAGGGGGTATTCGTTTATGATAGGGGCGTTTACGTTGGGACTCGGCGTTGCGGTGAAACCTGCCTTTGCCACTTTGTCCGGCACATTGTCACCGCTTACCAGGCCGAAGTAATCCGACTCGGCCACGGTGCGCTCGTCTGCAAAACTGACGGTGAAGGCACCGGTCTTCTCGAGGTTGGCGGTTGTCTTGTGCTTTGACAGGCTGATTACGATCTGGTCATGGTCGTACTGACCCGCCCAGGCCGCCATCATTACGTCAGGGGTCTTGTTCTCGTCCCAAGTGGCGATCATGACGCAAGGCTGGGGCGTTGTCATGAGTGCATGGGCAGCCCCGAAGTTCTTCCGGCCTGCCACTTCCTGAATTTCAGCGTTGGTAGTCATCATAAAGTAAACATATCTTTTTCATATCGCTAATATAACTATTTTTGTGCCATGAAAACGCTGTGCTTACCTATGGAATTCAGAATATACTCACTCATTGCCGTACTCCTTTCCGTCATTTGCCCGTGCTTTTCTTCCTGCTTGTCATCGACCGGCAGGACCGGCTCCATGGAGGATATCCCATCCCTTTTGGATGAAGCAAACAAAAGTGTTGACGCACGCGACTTTGATGCTGCAATGGAGAAAGCACTGCAAGCCCTTGCCCTGGCCGGGGACGATCCTCTCCGGAAAGTACAGTCCCTTCACACCATTGTCGGCATAGACACGCGGCAGATTGTGAAAGAACATGGTGGCGGTACCGCCCTTTTATGAGCAGTAAAAGATTATGTGTAGTAACTTTCTGTAAAGTCCTTGTGTCTTGCCCGTTAGCCAGAAGACTTCCATCAGATACTACACATAATATTAGAAGGATTTGAGCCACGAGAGCAGGTCCTTGTCCTTTTCCCATAAAGGCTCAATCTCCGGATTTACATTCTTGTAGGCCTTTTCTATGGCTTCCCTTTTTTGTTTTGAGTCCGCTCTGGCGTATATCTCCGTAGTCTGGATTGACACGTGGCCTAAGATATCACGGATGTATACAAGATTAACCCCGGCTTGAAGCAGGTGCATGGCCTTCGAGTGCCTCAGGGAGTGACAGCTTATTTTGTCCGGGATTATTTCCTGGTTCTGTTGGCGTGCCATGGACACATACTTTTTGAGGATGTGCGTGATTCCTCCTCGCGTCAGTTTCTCATGGCGATTGTTGCTGAACAAAGGATAGGGACGACACTCAATACGGTCCAGCCGGTTTTCTTTGACATAGAGCGACAGGATTTTCATCTGTTCCGGAAGAAGCGGGACTTGCCGTATTTTGCTCCCCTTCCCGATAATAGTAACATAGTAAGGTTCAGACAGATGCACATCCTGCACCCGTAGATCCGCCATTTCCTGAACGCGACACCCGGTGTCATACATAAGAGACAGAAGGGCAAGATCCCTGCGTCCTTTCTTAGTGGTTGCGTCAGGCATTGACAGCAAGAGCTTAATGGCTTCAAGGCTCAAGTAGTTCAGATGCCCTTTCTCGTGTTTCTTGCTCTTAATAAGGGGTGGACAATGGAGAAATAATACAGAGGATTCACTTTTCCAAAAGTGATTTTTAAAAATAATATCACTTTTCCAAAAGTGTTTTATATATTTGTGCCGAAAAAGAATTGAATCATGGAACTTGCAGATATTCGCCCAATTGTTGAGTTTTATCATAGTAAACTCTCCCAGGTATCACTTGACTTCAAACGTTACCTCTATCCACAGATTAACTGGGACTCAAGCGTCATTGGAATTATGGGAGAGCGTGGAGTAGGTAAAACAACTATGCTGCTGCAGCGAATCAAGGAGAAATATGCCAATCCGGATGATACAATCTATATCTCTCTGGATCATTACTGGTTTGGGACGCATGAACTTCAGGACCTGATTAAGTTCATGTACAAAAGAGGAATTACCGAATTCTATATTGACGAAGTTCATAAGTACAAAGGATGGAGCGGCGTCCTTAAAACGCTTGTAGATGAGCTCCACGACCTCAGAATAGTCTATACCGGCTCCTCGCTGCTTGAAATTGACAATGCCAAAGTGGATATGTCCAGAAGACAGACGCCCTATACCTTGAAAGGTATGTCGTTCAGGGAGTATTTGGAATATGACGGCATCCTGAAAATAAATGCGGTGACGCTAGAAGAACTCCTGGCAAACCATGTCCCCATTGCTATGGACATTGTCTCAAAGACAAAGGTACTGGTGGCTTTCGATACCTACCTTCACACCGGTGTCTATCCTTTTTACAGGGATGCAGGCAAGGATTTCCTTGTACGACTGAAAGAAGTCGTCGATACTGTCATTGAAAGTGATTTGCCGGCCGTGGAGAAAATCACATATGACACGGTGGATAAATGTAAGAAACTTTTGATGATAATTGCTGAGAATGTTCCTCTACAGCCAAATGTGGACAAGTTGGCCACTTCTCTTGGAACCACCAGGGATACGCTTCTGAAACTTCTCTATAATCTGGACAAGGCGGAAATTCTGGAACTCCTTACCGTAGAACTCAAGAGCTATAAGAAGTTGGTTAACCCCGAAAAGATTTATCTGGGAAATACCAACCTGATGTACGCGTTATCACCCAAGATTGAGATTGGAACACTGAGGGAGACATTCTTCATAGACCAGTGTGCATCCGTTGGGACCGTTCAGATGCCGCCTAAGGGAGACTCCCTGGTTAATGGCAAGTATCTCTTTGAAGTGGGCGGAGAAGGAAAGACATTTGACCAAATTGCAGATATACCCAACAGTTATCTGGCCGTAGATGGTATAGAAACCGGATATGGTGCTAGAATTCCGCTATGGATGTTTGGTCTCCTTTATTAGCCGTTTAACGCGCAAAAAAAATCGTCGAATAGTCCTGTGACTGGCTTCTATAGCCGGCAAGGCAGTCAGGCCGCACCGTTCTCGCTCACTAACTCCGCCACCGTGAAGGCCATCGCCATCAAGGACGGCGTATCCAGCGCTGTGGCCGAGAAGACCTTCAATAATCCTTGTTGTTCAGGAAGGTGGTCAGTTAGACCGTGGTATAATCACCACGGCATACGCCTGCAGGAAACTGTCTTAATCCTTGTTGTTCAGGAAGGTGGTCAGTTAGAGCGCAAAAGTCCGGGACGGACTTCTCGGCCGCACTCGTCTTAATCCTTGTTGTTCAGGAAGGTGGTCAGTTAGAAGGGCCTCCTTGCTCTGTCCTGCAAAGACGGGCGTGGCGTCTTAATCCTTGTTGTTCAGGAAGGTGGTCAGTTAGACGTAGGCTAGATTAGATTAGGCGATCTATGCTATATTAGCCGCAAATTTGACCGAGCACAAAATAAGACCAAGAAAAAGAGTAATTTTGTGTTCGTATGGCAAACGGAAGAAAATCAGCGAAGTTCAAGAG
>ERZ842401.6967-NODE-6967-length-11796-cov-3.027255_pt1 | contig 11796 bp, 9 predicted proteins | sample MGYA00521270_ERZ842401 | MGnify/ENA primary metagenome ERZ842401 (study PRJEB31892, sample SAMEA3878208) | bioreactor metagenome | biome: Moose rumen | place: Sweden | collected 2011-10 | study: EMG produced TPA metagenomics assembly of the PRJEB12797 data set... | reverse complement strand
ATCAATATTAACCTTACCGGTGTATTCCTAACCGCTCAGGCAGCTGGCAAATACATGATCAAAAAAGGCATTAAGGGCTCTATCATCAATACCGCTTCAATGTCAGCTCACATCGTTAACGTACCTCAGCCACAGTGCGCTTATAACGCATCAAAGGCCGGTGTAATCCAGTTAACCAAGTCCTTAGCAATTGAATGGGCAAAACACGGAATCCGCGTAAATTCAATCAGCCCAGGCTATATCGGAACTGAGCTGGTAAAGGCTTCACCTACTCTGATTCCACTAATCAAGACCTGGAATGAGATGGCCCCAATGCATCGCTTAGGCGAACCAGAGGAATTACAGTCTGTAACCTTATATCTTGCATCTGATGCAAGCTCATTTACAACAGGTTCTGACGTAATAGTTGACGGTGCATTCACCTGCTTCTAATCTCGCTCGAAAGAGTACTACATACAAACATACATGGAGTTTACAAATGAAAAAAACTTTACTATCAGCACTTTTCTGTGCCGCTACATTAGCATTTACAGCACCTTCTTTCGCTGCAACAACCAGCGAAACCCAGGGTATTCAGGCAAGTCCTGAGTTCTATGCAAAGGCTAATCTGAGTGCATTAAAGGGCAAGAAGATCGGTATTACCATTCAGTCACTGCGTAACGCATACTGGGCAGGTGTTATGGCTGCTTTAGAGGATGTTCTAAGTGCCAACGGTGCAAAATTCACCATTGTTGAGTGTGACGACAAGTCAGCAAAGCAGGTAGCACAGATCGAGAACTTCATTTCATCAGGCTGTGATTTCATTCTGGTTCACCCATCAGATGCAGCTGCAGTTGAAGATGCATGTGCTGAGGCAAGAAAGCAGGGCATCAAGGTTATGTGCTGGGATGATCCTATGACCAATACCGACGGCAACTGGATTCTAAACAACACCAAACTAGGTATTGCAATCGGTGAGCTTGCAGGTAACTTCATCAACGAGCACTACTCAACCGACAAGAAGGCAAAGGTTGCTGTTCTAGGCTTCCCACAGACCAAGATCCTCTTAGAGCGTGAGGAAGGTATCCGTGAGGGTATGAAGAACGTTGCTGACGGCAAGTATGAGATCGTTGCAAGCCAGGCTGCACTTCGTCCAAACGAGGCTCAGACTGCAATCGAAACTATTTTACAGCGTGAACCAGACTGCAAGGTTGTAACCGGTATCGGTGCAGGTCCTATGATCGGTGCTGATGAAGCTTTACAGATCGCAACCAACGGCAAGATCCCAGAGGATATGGGTGTATTTACAACTGACGTAACCAAGCAGCAGTTACAGCACCTGTCAGATCCAACCTATCCTGCTAAAGGCATCATCGGTTTCGAGGGTTCAGACGTTGATACAGCTACCAGCTGTGCAAGCATGTTCGCTTTAATTCTTGAGAACAAGCTTCCTGAGCACAACGTAATCCGTGGTGTAGCTCCTATTACCAAGGAAAATGTTGAGAAGATTAGTTCTGGCATGAAATAAAAAATAATTAGCCAAACAGAACAAAAAAAGCCTTCTCACACAGATGGGAAGGCTTGCATAAGGAGATTGGGAATGAGCGAGAACTATGTTCTGGAACTTGAACATATAAGAAAGGAATACCCTGGTGTAGTTGCCTTAAAAGACGTTACTCTCAGACTAAGAAAAGGTGAGGTTTTAGGTCTTATCGGCGAGAACGGTGCAGGTAAATCCACACTGATCAAATGCTGTACCGGTGCAGAAATTCCAACATCAGGAAAGATCCGCGTAAACGGAAAAGAATTCGACAGAATGAGTCCTCAGCTTGCAGCTGAGAACGGAGTTGCAGTTATCTATCAGGAGTTCAATAACGTTGGAGAACTCTCTGCAGCAGAAAACCTATTTCTAGGCAGACCAATCCGCAAAGGAATGATAATTGACAGAGCAGCTATGGAAAGAGAAGCCCAGAAGGCCTTTGATCAGCTGCATATAAAAATCAATGCAAAAGAGCTGGTAAAAAACCTTACCGTAGGTTATCAGCAGATGATTGAGATTGCCAAAGCAATTCAGCAGAACGCACAGGTTCTGATTATGGATGAGCCAAGTGCTCCTCTAACCTCAAACGAAGTTGAGAATATGTTTAAGGTTGTTGAGCTTTTAAGAAAGAAAGGCGTATCCATCATTTATATTTCTCATCGTCTTGAGGAAATCTTCAGATTATCAGACAGAATTGAGGTTATCCGTGACGGTGAATATGTTACTACCCTGATTACTCCTGAAGCCACCGTAGATGAACTCATCAAGCTGATGGTTGGCCGTGAGCTTACTCAGAAATACCCTCCACGCAAGAGCTGCGTTAACAAGGATAAGGTGGTACTTGAGCTTAAGAATGTAACCGGTAATGGAGACAAGGATATCTCTCTACAGCTGCATGCCGGTGAGGTTTTAGGCTTAGGTGGTCTGGTAGGTGCAGGAAGAACCGAGCTTGCTGAGATAATTTTCGGAGCAAAGACAAAAGAGTCAGGAACCATTCTTTTCAATGGAAAGGAAATCAATCCACAATCCCCAAGAGAGGCAATTGATCTTGGAATCGCCCTGGTACCGGAAGACAGAAAACGTCATGGTGCTCTTTTAGGAATTTCCATCAAGAACAATATCAATATGCCTATTTATGAGCGTATTTCAAAGTTAAGCGTAATCAATTCCAGAAAAGAGAAAGAAATCGCTGAAAAGTACCGTGAGGAAATTCAGATTAAGTGTCCAACACTGAACCAGCTGGTCAAAAATCTTTCTGGTGGTAACCAGCAGAAAGTGATTTTAGGTAAATGGCTGGCTGCTGACTGTGAACTGATTATTTTCGATGAGCCAACTCGTGGTATTGACGTAGGTGCCAAATATGAAATCTACAAACTTATCAATGAGCTGGTTGAATCAGGACGCAGTGTGCTGATGATTTCATCAGAAATGGAAGAGTTAATGGGAATGTCGGATCGCATCATTGTTCTTGCGGAAAATCGCATAACAGGTGAGCTACAGAAAGAAGAGTTCGACTCTGACAAGATTATGCAGTATGCATCCGGTATTACAGATGGGGCAAAGGAGTCTCTATAAATGTTAAACGCAAACTTTTTAAAACAGAACGCAATCTGGCTGGTTTTCATCGCCGAAATCATTATCTTCGCAATTGCCAGTGATGGAACCTTTATTACAGGAAGAAACATTATCAACATCTCTCGTCAGGTTTCCTACTATGGAATCGCTGCAATCGGTATGACATTCGTTATTCTGATCGCAGACATTGACCTGTCAATCGGCTCAATCATCACTCTGGTTAACGTGGTTTGTGCCTGGCTGATGGTAGCTGCCGGTGTAAATATGTGGGTTGCTGTTGCAATTTCCTTAATCATGGCTACCGGTATCGGTCTTATCAATGCGGTCATGGTTGCTGCAGTAGGTATCCCAGCACTGATTGCCACATTCGCATCTCAGACTGTATTTGAGGGTGTTGCCTATCTGATTTCAGGTGGTCGTCCAATTGCAGGATTTGATTCAGCTTTCGGTATTTTCGGTCGCTGGTCAGCATTTGAGATTCTTCCAATCTGCGCAATTCTGATGGTTGTCTGCTTTGCACTAGGTAGCTTTATCCTGAACAAGACATATTTCGGCCGTTACTTCTATGCAATTGGTGGTAACGAGGAAGCTGCAGAGCTGTCTGGAATTCGTGTAAACCGCGTTAAGTATCTGATCTATGCATTCTCAGGCTTCTTCGCAGGACTTGCAGGTATCGTGCTGCTATCACGTGCAAACTCAGCACAGAGCACCGTAGGTAAGGGACTGGAGTTCGATGTTATCACCTGCGTAGTACTGGGCGGTGTATCAGTATACGGTGGTGTTGGTTCCATGTCAGGTGTGATTGCAGGTGTGCTGATCATCGGCTCTCTGACCAACGGCATGATTCTGATGGACGTAAGTGAATACACCCAGATGGTGGTAAAAGGTCTGGTACTGGCAGTTGCCGTAGGTATCGACTGTATGTCCAAGAAGCGTCGTAAGAGATAAATAAAAGAACTATCCGATACAGCGCGCTCTGTATCGGATACCCCAAACAAAACAGACAAAAATAATAATAATCTACAGAGTAAGACAAACAGGAAAAATTATGAATAAGTCAGTTGCTACAGTTATTACAGAAGGCAGAACCGCACTTGGAATTGAACTTGGTTCTACCCGAATCAAGGGAGTACTTACAGACTACGAGGGAAATGTTCTGGCAGTTGGTTTTCATGAGTGGGAGAACTCTCTAGTAAATGGAATATGGACATACTCACTGGAAGATGCTCTGGATGGACTTAGTGACTGCTACGCAAACCTGAAAAAAGAAGTTGCAGACAAATATCAGGTTACTTTAAAGAAAATCGGTGCTATCGGTATTAGTGCCATGATGCACGGATATATCGCCCTGGACAGGGATGACAAACAGTTAGCCCCATTCCAGACATGGAGAAATACCAATACCACTGAGGCTGCAGATGAACTTACAGAGCTGTTCTCATACAACATTCCTCTAAGATGGTCTGTTGCACATCTCTACCAGAGACTTTTAGATAAGGAAGAACATGTAGAAAAGGTGGCCTCAGTATTTACTCTTGCAGCATGGATTCATTACAAACTTACAGGCTGCAAGGTCATCGGAATCGGTGATGGTGCTGGTATGTTCCCAATTGATTCTGAAATCAGGGATTATGATCAGAAGATGGCGGACAAATTTGATGCCCTGCTCTCTTCAAAAGGCTCAAAGCTGAAGATAAGAGAAGTTTTCCCTAAAATTCTGGTTGCAGGAGATGATGCAGGAAAACTTACAGCAGAGGGCTCAAAGTTATTAGATAAGACAGGAGATCTTGAAGCAGGAATTCCTTTATGTCCGCCAGAGGGGGATGCTGGAACCGGCATGACAGCCACTAACAGTGTTGCCCCTCGCTTCGGTAACCTTTCAGCAGGTACCAGTTCCTTTGCGATGGTGGTTTTAGAGAAACAGCTTTCAAAGGTTTACCGTGAGATTGATATGGTAGCAACTCCATCAGGATTCCCTTGCGCAATGTCTCATGCCAACAACGGCACAACAGACCTGAATGCATGGGTAATGATGTTCAAGGAATTCTGTGATCTTATGGGAATAAAGGCTGACGCCGGCGAGCTTTACTACAAGCTTTACAATCATGCCATGAAGGGTGATAAGGACTGTGGTGGTCTGTTAGCCTACGGATATTATTCAGGTGAAAACATCACCTTTATCAATGAAGGTCGACCATTATTTGCAAGAATGCCTGACAGCAGATTCAACCTTGCAAACTTCATGAGAGCAAATCTCTATACCTCACTAGGCGCTGTGAAGCTGGGTATGGATATTCTGCTAAAGGATGAAGGTGTTAAACTCGAACAGATACTAGGTCACGGCGGCTTATTCAAGACACCTGGTGTTATGCAGCGTATTCTGTCTGCAGCTATCAATACACCGGTTGCAGTCATGGAAACAGCTTCCGAAGGTGGAGCTTGGGGAATTGCCCTGCTGGCCGCTTACCTGGCAGATGGTAAAAAAGAAGGAAAACTTGAGGACTTCCTCAACAACCGTATCTTTAAGAATCTGAAAGGAGATGTAATTATGGCAACTCCTGAGGAAGTAGAAGGATTTGAAACATTTACCCGTCATTATGTTGCAGGCTTAGAAGTTGAAAAGTCAGCAATCAAGGCAATGAACTGGTAGATGAGGAAAAAAAATAAAAATGGAACAGCAGATTAGACAATATTTTGAAGAACTAGATCCTGAGAAAAGAAAGGCTCTTTTAGAAGAAATTGACAAGGACACACCAAGTTTCCGTCGAGAACTCTATAAAAAGCGTTTTGAATTCAGACGTAAGCCTGACCGTATAGCTGATCTGTGGCTTTTTAAATGTGTCTATCTGCCTGGCCTGTATCGCCGCAAGTTTCTAAAGAAGGCAACATTGCGCGAGGTTAACCTGACTATAGACGAGTTTTTCTTAAGAGAAGAGCTAAATGAAGAACAGCGCGAAGAACTGTATCTTGAAATGAGAAATGCTGTACGCAGATATCTTTCAACATGCAAAAGCGCAAAGTATGCCTCAAGCTTCTTTGGACTGAAAAAAGCTTCAGATGACGATAAATTTCAGAGAACCACTGAAGATATATGGAAAATGTCACGAGGAATAGCTCGAGTGTATGGCTTAGAAAAAGAACTATCGTTATGGTGTGAAGCATGTTATGCGGAACTGATTGCGTATGAACCTTCATGTGAACAGCGATATAACGAACTGGAACAAGATTTCAAAAAATAAATAAAGGGGATACCCCCTTTAACAAATAACAAAATATCAAGGAGTATAAAAATGAAAGAGACTATGATTCAGCAGGTAATGACCGCTCCAGGAAAAATCACCTTTAGAGATGTACCTGTACCAGAAGTTGGACCAGATCAGGTTCTGGTAAAGATCAAGAAAATTGGCGTCTGCGGTTCTGATATTCATGTTTATCATGGCTCACATCCATACACTTCATACCCTGTAACTCAGGGTCACGAGGTTTCAGGACAGATTGTCGCTTTAGGCGAATATGTAAAAGATTTAAAGATTGGTCAGAAAGTTATTATTGAGCCTCAGGTATTCTGCGGCAGATGCTATCCATGCCTTCACGGCAAATATAACCTATGCGAAAAACTGAAGGTTATGGGCTTCCAGACCACCGGTACCGCAAGTGAGTTCTTTGCTGTAGATTCAAGCAAAATCACCCCAATTCCAGAGGATATGACCTATTCTGAGGGTGCAATGATGGAGCCTCTGGCTGTTACCGTTCATGCTGCAAAGAGATTCCCTGATTTAAATGGAGCTAAAGCTGTTGTTCTAGGCTGCGGCCCTATCGGAATTCTGCTGATTCAGTCTCTTAAGGCTTTAGGTGCCAAGGAAGTATTTGCAACAGATATCTCTGACGGCAGACTTGCTCTTGCAAAGGAATTAGGCGCAGATTATGTAGTCAACACCATGAAGGATGACTACGCTAAAGCTCTGGTTGAAGCCTTCGGTCCTGACAAGGCTGACGTTATCTATGAGTGTGCCGGCACTGATATCACCATGGATCAGGCTATTCAGAACGCAAGAAAAGGCAGCACCATCATTTTAGTTGCAGTATTTGGCAAGAAAGCAAATGTTGATCTTGCAAAACTGAACGATTCAGAGCTGGATCTGAATACCTCAATGATGTACCGTCACGAGGATTTCGTTGATGCAATCAGATTCGTAAACGAAGGCAAGATTAAGCTGAAGCCTCTTCAGAGCGCTAAGTTCGCCTTTGCCGATTACAATAAGGCTTACGAATACATCGATAATAATCGCGAAAGCACCATGAAAGTTTTAATTGATGTTGATCCATCTGAAGAATAAGGACCAGACATCATGAAACTTTCGTACGAAACACTTGATAATAAGGATTTCTGGGAGTCAAAGGGAGTTAAACTCCCTTCCTATGACGTCCGAGAGATTACCCGTAAAACTGTTGCCTCTCCACGCTGGGTTCATTTCGGAATCGGTAATATCTTCAGAATTTTTATTGGCGGTATTGCTGACAAACTGATATCCGAAAAGCTTCTGGACAGAGGTATAACCTGTGTTGAAACCTTTGATTATGACGTTGTAGACAAGATTTACAAACCTTTTGACAATCTTGTTCTGGCAGCAACCCTTCATCAGGACGGCAGAAGAGATTTCAGCATTCTGGGTTCTCTTTGTGAAGCTCTAAAGGCAGATACAAAAGACGGTTCTGCAATGAAACGTCTTGAGGAAATCTTCACAAACAGGGAACTTCAGCTTGTAAGCTTTACTATCACGGAAAAAGGATATGCACTGAAGGGAGCTGACGGTAATTATCTTCCATACGTTAAAAACGATATTGAAAACGGTCCTGACAGATGTGTCGGAGCAATGGCGATAGTTACTTCAATGCTTTACAGACGATTCAAAGCTGGCGCTACTCCTCTTGCTCTGGTTTCTATGGACAACGTTTCCCAGAATGGAAAGATGCTTCGTGAAAGTGTTCTGGAAATGACCGAGAAATGGATAGAAAAGGGATTTTTAGATAAAGATTTCCTTTCCTATGTCTCAGATGAAAAGAAAGTAGCTTTCCCTTGGTCAATGATTGATAAAATCACCCCTCGTCCAGGAGATGCACTTTCAAAAGATCTTAAGGATATGGGTATTGAGGATATGGATGTTCTGGTTACCTCCAAGAAGACCTATATCGCTCCATTTGTAAATGCCGAAGCACCTCAGTATCTTGTAATAGAAGATTCATTCCCTAACGGCAGACCTCCATTTGAAAAGGCCGGTGTTTTCATGACAGACAGAGAAACTGTCAACAAATCAGAACGTATGAAGGTTACAGTTTGTCTGAACCCTATTCATACCGCGCTCTGCACCTATGACTGTCTTTTAGGCTATACCTTCTTTGCTGACGGCATGAAGGATCCTGAGCTTTCAAAACTTGCAAAGCAGCTTGGATATGTAGAAGGTCTTCCTGTAGTTGAGGATCCTAAGATTCTTTCTCCAAAAGCATTTTTGGATGAAGTTCTGAATGTAAGATTCCCTAATGCATATATGGGAGACACCTCAGCACGAATTGCTGTCGATATTTCTCAGATGGTAGGCATCCGTTTCGGTCATACCATTAAAGAACATATCAAGACAGACGGAACAGATAAGCTGGTTGCTCTGCCTCTGGCTATCGCTGGTTGGTTGAGATACCTTCTTGCAGTAGATGATAATGGGAAAAAGTTTGAATTATCGCCTGACCCTATGCTGAATGAACTTACAGGTTTACTGTCTGACGTCAGACTGGGAGATTCCGCTTCAGTAAAAGACCATCTAAAACCTATTCTTTCTAATAAGAATATATTTGGATTGGATTTATACAGTACAGAGCTTGGAAATAAGGTCGAGACTATGGTTAAAGAATTGATCGAAGGCCCGGGTGCAGTTCGCAATACACTGAAAAAATACCTTTCTTAGTCAAAATGTAAATTTCAGTAACCTCCTCATTTAAGGAGCTTTCAAAGCTCCTTATTTTTTTTACTTTATCTTACTCTTTATGGAATCCCAGTTTTCTTCGGGAATACCCAAGGCACTTAATGCTTCTTCAACAGTAAATTTTTTGTTAATCATCAAGTTCTTAATGTTATCTAATCTTTCTTCTATGCGGCCTTCTGCACGGCCTTCTGCACGGCCTTCTACACGACCTTCTTCTCGACCTTCTGCACGGCCTTCGGATCTTTCTTGCTTCATCATGCTTTTGTAATCAAGAATCTCCATCTCACGGTTCAGATAAGCTGCATAATTATCAGGATCTTTCATAAATTCATTCCTTATATTTATTGCCTTCCCCAAAATATTGTCATGCAGCATAGCACTCTCTTCTCTTTTAGAGAGTTTCCCTGAGAAATAGGCAAGCCATTTCTCCGCACGGCTCATTTCAGAGAGCGACTTCTTCTTGAACTTCTGCAGTTCCAGAAAGTGAAGCTCTAGCAGATTCGTAATAGGTTCACCGTCCTTTATATTACAGATTTTAGCAGTTGTGTGCGGTTGTTTTTGGGTCTCCCCCTTAAAAATATTGAATTTCATCAGATTAATACAGATAACAGGTTTTAGTTCACTATAGCTGTCTCCTTTTACCAGAGAACCTGCATAAAGTTTTGACCAGTAGAACAGACTCCTTCCAATCCAGGCAAGATCATTTGATACCTGAACCTCAATATCTATCTGCTCTCCTGAGATCAGCTGACAGCAGATATCGAGTCTTGAAATTTTCTCATACGAGTTCTCTGCATGCTGCTCTGTATCTGTGTAGACCAAATCTGAAATCAGATTATCGCCTTCTCTTTGAAGGATGGAATTAAGAAAATCTATTAGTATTTCCTTGTGTGAAAACAGCTTTTTTGCAAACGCATCATTGGTTGTGCTGATATGTCCAATTGATGAGATTTCATCAAGAATTGCATTCACTCTTGTGTTGTTTTTTAAATCAAAATTAAGATTCATTTAGTTAATGCCTCCCATTATTAAATAAGGCACTAATCATAAATGACAATTTTCATAGTCTTTTTATAAGGCTCTATTTTTTGTAAAAACTCGAGATAACTTGTTGTTTTACATGGAATATGAGGGGTTTATTTGAGTTTTTTTCTTATACACAATTATTCTTAATAACAGCAAATAGGATTGTTTATCAACAAATAACGCGATTAAAAATAATTCAACTTACATATTTACTATACTTAGTGTATGTAAATTTTCTTATTTGAGAAGAAGTTTGTTTTGTTACAGCAAGGCATATTACATGATGAGGTGTTAGATGTTAAATAAACTGTCAGTAAAACTTAAGGTCATGGGAGGTTTCTTCCTTGTTATATTATTCACTCTGATAATCGGTCTCACAGCACTTGTCATTATGAATAACTTCAACAATGCAGCAGGCTATGTTCACGAGATTATCAATGTAAAGCACGGAAGAACCTATAATCGACAGCAGGCTCTTACAAAGGCATCAAAACTTTTCTTCAACTATCAGTGGGATGTTGCATCATTGAGTAACAGCCAGGTAGATGAGCTCAAAGGTGCGGTTCAGACCATTGTGGACTCCATGAAGGCAATGACAGGAAAGACAGATCCTCAGATTACCAATGCAATCAAAGGCTCTGTAAACGCTATTAACGAGGCATTCAACTCAGAATTTCTTCCTGCAGTTATGGAAAAAAATCAGGAACGCGCCACAAACGTATACAGAAATGTAATCTACCCAAATTTTGAAATTGCAGAAACCAATCAGTCAAAACTTGGTGAAGCACACTTGCAGCTGGCAGGTCAGGCAATAGAATCAAACACCTCAATGGTTCCTTTCTACTTTACACTTGGACTACTTGTTTTTGCATGTATTGTTGCCCTGTTAATCGCTTATGCAGTTACAAACTATACCGTAAACAATCTTGATAAGGCAGTTAAGGCTGCTACTGAAATTGCAGATGGAAATCTTACTCATAAGATTGAATCAAACAGTAAGGATGAATTTGGAACTCTGATTCGTGCTACCGATGCAATGAGACAGGAATTGAATGATCTTGTTTCCAAGATAAAAGACTCCGTAGCCAAAGCTGTTACTGATTTCAACGAGATCAATAATATCACCATAAAAATAAATAACTCTGCTGAAACAACTGAAAACAAGGCAGTTACTGTTGCCGCGGCATCTGATGAGATGGTTTCAACAACCGGAGATATCGCGAAGAACTGCTAGAGCGCAGCATCCGCATCTGAAGTGGCAAACAATACTACTGAAAAGGGCGTAAGTGAAATCAACGGTACCATTGAAAGTATTCAGTCTCAGGTTGAAGCTACAAGACAGAATGCCGAGCAGATTAAGGCCCTGGTAGACCAGTCACAGAAAGTCGGAACCATTGTTCAGACCATTGAGGATATTGCATCACAGACAAATCTTCTAGCTCTTAATGCTGCTATTGAGGCTGCCCGTGCCGGTGAAGCCGGTAAAGGATTCGCTGTTGTGGCAGATGAGGTTCGAGCTCTGGCATCCAGAACAGCAACATCAACTCAGGACATCATCAAGATGGTAACCCAGATTCAGAATGATGCAAACAATGCAAATGAATCTATGGTTCAGTCTCTGCAGAACATGGATGCTCTGTCAGGTCAGACAACCAACATCCAGGGAATGCTTGGCAGCATCATTGACCAGGTTGCAAGTGT
>ERZ842401.6966-NODE-6966-length-11796-cov-13.771996_pt1 | contig 11796 bp, 18 predicted proteins | sample MGYA00521270_ERZ842401 | MGnify/ENA primary metagenome ERZ842401 (study PRJEB31892, sample SAMEA3878208) | bioreactor metagenome | biome: Moose rumen | place: Sweden | collected 2011-10 | study: EMG produced TPA metagenomics assembly of the PRJEB12797 data set... | reverse complement strand
CTTGCCAAGGTTGGGGTCGCGGGTCCGAGTCCCGTTTTCCGCTCTTTTTTATTTTCGATTTTTTTTCTTTCAGGAAAACATCAAAACTAAAAACAACGAACACAAAATACATTTTAATGAACCTATATTTACGTTATTTCGATCAGGAAGTTCTTGTTGATAATGTCGACGATGCCATAGCTTTTCTTGCTGGTATCGAAGAAATTGGCATGAATCCCGTTCTGGAGAAGGATATTCGCGACTATGTTTCCAGCGACGTGCTTTACCCCAAGCGTTATAAGACTCGTCCTCGCGTTTACTTTATTATTATCAAGACAGAGGCTGCTACGATGCAAGACTTCAAGGAGAAGAAGGCCGTTCGCCCTGATGGCACGCCTGCCAGGTCTGTTGCCTCCTCCGTCACCAAGCTTAGCGAAGAGCGCTTCGGTTGGTACGAGGGAACTATCGACTTCAAGCGTGTGCAGCAGGTTCCGGGTACTGGCAAGTTCCAGTATCGCGATACACACTTCGTGGCTCGCCTAAAGGCTGTTTCTGGTCAGGACTGCTACAATCGCATTGTCGACCATCTTATGCAGCGCGTTGACTCGCGCAGCCAGTTCCCTTCTGCCAAGGGTAAGAACTTCAAGTTCGAGTATCTGGGACAATGCAAGTAAGGTAAAACATTCTATAGCGAAAGGTTATGAATAAAGTAATGCTTATTGGTAATGTAGGGCAGGAGCCCGAAGTTCGTTATGTCGATCAGGGTGTTGCCGTCGCACGTGTTCGCTTGGCAACCACCGAGCGCGGCTATACGCTTCAGAATGGTACTCAGGTACCCGACCGCACTGATTGGCATACTGTACTGTTGTGGCGCAAATTGGCAGAGGTTGTCGAGAAGTACGTCCACAAGGGCGACAAGCTTTACATCGAGGGCCGCATCCGTTATACCTCATACGATGATAAACAAGGACAACGTCGCTACGCCACTGAGATATGGGCTGACAACATGGAGATGTTAACCCCGCGCAGTGTGTCCGCAGCAGACGAGTCAGCGGCATCAGGTGACGCAACAACAGTCTGAAGAAATCCCCCATGGAATATTTTCAACAGCTATTCAGCGATGTGACGCTCATGCCACCGTCAACAGGTGCCATCATAGCAGCGGCAATTGCCTTCCTGTTGCTTTTTGTGTCAGGTTTCGCTTCTGGGTCCGAGATAGCATTCTTCTCTCTCACACCCAGTGACCTCAGCGAGTTGGACGAGGAGAAAAGCGATACCGACGCAAAAATTATGCAGCTCCGTCAGGAGTCTGAACGTACGCTGGCAACCATCCTCATCACCAACAATCTAGTCAACGTAGCTATCATTATGCTCTTTGGCTATTTTTTTAGCCATACCATTGACTTCGGCGATGCCCTGTGGCTTCACTTCTTGTGCATGACGGTATTGCTGACATTCCTCCTGCTTCTCTTTGGCGAAATCATGCCTAAAATCTTTGCTAGCCGCAGTCCGCTGGCTTTCTGCCGCAGTGCCGTTGGTGGCATCATGTTCTTCCGCAGACTGTTCTATCCCTTTGCCAGCATCGTGATGAGCTCAGGCCGTCTTGCCGACAAAGTAGTACAGAAGGAAAACCACACGCTCAGTGTTGATGACTTGGAGCAGGCACTCGAGTTAACTGACAAGGAAGAGATCAAGGAAGAACAGCGCATGCTCGAGGGTATCGTACGCTTTGGTGACGAGACTGCCAAGGAGATTATGACATCCCGTCAGGACGTCGTCGACCTCGACTTCAAGGCTTCCTATGCTGAGGTGCTACAGTGCATCATCGAGAATAACTACTCGCGCATTCCCGTCTATCAAGACAATAGCGACAACGTTCGTGGCATCTTGTATATCAAGGACCTGCTACCTCACCTTACCAAGGGAAACAATTTCCGCTGGCAGTCGCTCATCCGTCCGCCGTATTTCGTCCCTGAGACCAAGAAGATTGACGACCTGCTACGCGAGTTTCAGGAGAATAAGGTTCACATCGCCATTGTAGTCGACGAGTTCGGTGGTACCAGTGGCATCGTTACCCTTGAAGATATCCTTGAGGAGATAGTAGGCGAAATCAACGACGAGTACGATGAAGACGAGAAATCCTATCAGCGCATCAACTCCAACACCTTCATTTTTGAGGGCAAGACGCTGCTTTCCGATTTCTATAAAATACTCAAGCTCGACGACGACATCTTTGAGGAGGTAGAGGGCGACGCAGATACCATAGCAGGACTGCTACTCGAAATCAAAGGCGACTTCCCCAAGTTGCACGAGAAGATAGACTACAAGCACTTTACCTTCGAAATTCTCGAAATGGAACAGCGCCGCATTTCCAAGGTAAAGGTTGTAGTTCATGAAGTAGAAGGGTAAGTCAGTAGAACACAGACTATGAAGCACCATATCTGCATATTTACAGGGGCCCGTCCCAATTTCATCAAGGTAGCGCCACTCATTCGTGCTATTCAGCAGGTCGACGACTGCGACTACCAGTTGGTGTATGCAGGTGCTGCCGATGACCCTACGCTGGAGTCAACGCTGTTCAGCGACCTGCAGATACCTGCTCCCAGCGTATACCTCGGCGTTACCTGCGAAAACCTCAACGAGCTCACAGGACAAGTCATGTCTGCCTTTGAGAGCTACCTCTCCCAGCAGTCCACCGACACCGTCATCGTTGTTGACGACCTTGCTTCCACGATGGCAGCAGCTATCGTAGCGAAGAAGCGCGGTCTGCGTCTCGCTCATCTCGTCGCAGGCACCCGTTCCTTTGACATCCAGATGCCAAAGGAAATCAATCGTCTCGTCATCGATGGTCTCTCCGATTACCTCTTTACCGCAGGTGTCGGCAGTAGCAGCATCGCTACGCGTGAAGGAGCAGAGAACCACAAGATTTACCTTGTTGGTAACATCCTCATGGACACCCTGCGTTATAACCACCAGCGCTGGACGCGTCCTGCCTGTCTTAATGCCATTGCCGACGGAAGCTATCTCGTCTTCACCCTCAATCGCCGTGCGCTGCTTGCCGACGAGCAGAAGCTGAGTCAGATGCTCCAAGCTGTCAGCCAGTCGGCAGGTTCCATTCCCGTCATTGCTCCCTTGCGCACACCAGCCCGCGATGTTGTCTCCAGACTCACGTCGTCATTTACCCTTGTCAGTCCTCTTAACTATCTCGACTTCGGCTACCTCACCAGTCATGCCATGGGAATTATCACCGATTCCGGCAATGTAGCTGAGGAGGCAACTTTCAACCACATACCTTGCATCACGCTCAATAGCTATACAGAGCACATAGAGACTGTTCGTCAGGGAACCAATGTCCTTGTTGGTGAAGATGCAGACACGCTACGCACCGCCGTGTCCGACCTCATTGCAGGTCGTTGGAAGTCCTCTTCACTGCCCGACCGTTGGGACGGACGTACTGCCGAGCGCATAGTTAGCATCTTGACGCAAGGGTAAATACGGTTTATACTTACCTACAGGAAGGCGTAACGGCAGATGAAGAGCACCGCCAGTATGATGGTTCCCCAGTTGACGTTGTTGCGCTCGTCTTTATCCCTTAGAGTTCCTGAACACAGGTGGATGAAGAAGTGCCCAGCATGGCACCAATGGTGGTTCCGATGGCATCAGCCATGAAGGCCTGGTTCAGGTTCTTCACGTTGCCATTGTCATCAACCATACCGGCACGGTTAGAGACTCCGATAAGAGTGCCGATGGTGTCGAACATGTCGATGAACAGGAAGGTCAGCACCACAATAACCATATCAACGGTAAAGACGTTTTGAAACTCGAATTGCCAAAAAATGGGTTCAATTGAGGGAGGTATGGAAAGAATGCCCGAATAGTTGGTGATGCCTAAAGGTATGCCGACGATGGTGGTCACAAGGATGCCGATGGACAGGGCGTTTGAGACACGTTAGGGATACGCCGTATCCCTAACCTGTGGGTAACGTTTTTCAGGGATAACCTTCACCCCAAGAGAGATTAAAGATGAAAGATTAAAAATTAAAGATTAAGATGGGAAGATGGGAAGATGAGAGGTGAGGGTAGGTGAGGGTCTATGGGCAAAAACGTTAGGGATACGTTACCCTTTTCGTGTATCCCTAACGTGGTCTGAACCCTTTATCCATCGGGATTTCAGGGCTGTCACGTTATGGTGTTAGGGTTTTTTGAAATAAAAAATAAAAAATAAAAATTAAGAATCAATCCGTACTATTAAGGTTTGCAATCCGTACTATTAAGGCTTGCGATCCGTACTATTAAGGCTTGCAACCCGTACTATTAAGTATTGCAATGTATACTTTCAGGATTGTATTTGAGCGCATCAGAGGGCCAGCCCGTCACATTCCGGCCTGTGTCGAGCGAGCGGATCTCAAAAAAGTCATCGTCAGACAGCGTGAAGTCGAAGAGGTCGATGTTTTCATTCATTCTCTCCTTGTGGGTTGTCTTTGGGATGATGACAATGCCGTTCTGAATCAGGAACTTCAGGGCTATCTGGGCAGATGTCTTGCTGTATTTCTCACCGATACTCATTAGAACGGGATTCTTGAAGATTCCGTGTCTGCCTTCTGCCAGCGGACTCCAGGCTTCCAAGGCAACACCGTAAGGCTTCAGGTACTCCAGCATCTTCCGCTGCTGATAAAGCACGTGGGTCTCACACTGGTTCACTACCGGCATCACCTTTGCATCATTCACAATCTTTGGGAACGTGTTGGGATAGAAGTTCGATACACCGATTGCCTTGAACATGCCCTTGGCATAGAGCTCTTCGAGGGTGTGCCACATCACTGTCGGATTGCCCACAGGCCAGTGGATCAGCATCAAGTCCACATACTCCATACCCAACTGTTTCATGGAGTGCTCAACGGAACGCAGCGTGTCTTCCCTCGAATAGCATGAGTCGCATATCTTTGTTGTAATGAACAGTTCTTCACGTGGAATGCCACAAGCACGCACGGCATCACCCACACCTTCCTCATTATAGTACATGGCAGCCGTGTCGATGCTCCTGTAGCCCACGTTGATGGCATCCTCAACCACTCTCTGCGTTTCCCTCTCAGGGATATTGTAAACGCCAAGCCCGACCATCGGCATCTTCAGGCCGTTATTCAATACCTTGTATTCCATATCACTCAATGATTGTCATTCTCATTTCAATGTCATCAACGGGCCTGTCAGCGCGTCCTGTAGCAGTACCTTGTATCATTTCTACCACGTCAAGACCTTCCTCGACCTCGCCGAATACGGTATATTGACCGTCAAGATGGGGCGTACCTCCGATAGTAGAATATATCTTCTGCTGTTCATCTGTCAGTCCGGCATAGTCCTTGGCTTGCTGTTCTGCCTCTGCTGCTAGGCGGTCTTGCAACTCCTGCAGTCCTGCACGATTCCTGTCTCGCCGCATCTGCATAATCTCGTCACGATGCTCAGAGACCAGCTGGTTGAAGATAGCCTGAACCTTCTGCATCTTCAACTGCTTGGAGAACTGGCGAAGCTGGCCTTCGTTGTACTTCTGTCCCCAGACGATATAGAACTGAGAGCCACTGCTTCTGCGCTCTGGATTCACCTCGTCTCCCTGACGTGCAGCAGCCAAGGCACCACGTTTATGATACAGTCCGTCTTTTATTTCGGCTTCCAGTGTATAACCAGGATCGCCCACGCCAAGCATCTTTCCGGCAGGTGCGCCCTTGGAGTCAGGATCGCCGCCCTGAATCATGAAGTCCTTAATCACCCGATGGAACAGCGTACCGTCATAATAGCCCTCCTTTGCCAGTTTCACGAAGTTGTCACGGTGAATGGGTGTCTCGTCATACAGGCGAACTACGATGTCGCCCAGCATGGTCTGTATTTTTACTTTCATATGTGCCATTCCTACTAATATTTGTTGAAGTTGTATTTTGTTCTTAACTCAGATTTCTTGTTGTTTTTGATAAACATTCCTAATTTTCGGAGCAGCGAGAGCAGATGCAAACGAGTTTGCAATCTGCCGAGTCGCGACGAAATTCAACTTTATGTTAATAATGAGGGCAAAATTACGAATAATCGGGCGAAAATGAGTACCTTTGTCCGATGATTTAATAAGATTTAGTATGATAGACCAAATAATTGCCTTCAACAAGGACTTCGTGGCCCAGAAAAGCTATGAGAAGTATCTGACGGATAAGTACCCTGACAAGAAGCTGGCGGTACTCTCGTGTATGGACACTCGGCTGACCGAGCTGCTCCCTGCTGCCCTCGGACTGAAGAACGGTGATGCCAAGATCATCAAGAACGCTGGCGGCCTGGTGATATCGGCTTTCGATTCGGCCATGCGCAGCCTGATAGTGGCCATCTATGAGTTGGGTGTGGAGGAAATCATGGTAGTGGCACACTCGCATTGCGGTGCCTGTCACATGAGCTTCAGCCATTTCCACCACGAGATGACAGCCCGTGGGGTGACGGACGAGACGCTTGACACCATCCAGAAGTGCGGCATTGACCTGCACCACTGGTTGGAGGGCTTCAAGGACACCCCGGAGTCCGTCCGCAAGACGGTAGAGACCATCAAGACCCATCCGCTCGTACCCAGGGACATCGTGGTTCGCGGCTTCATCATTGATTCAGAGACAGGAGCATTGGAGGAGGTGAAGGACTGATGGACTATCTACCCAAAGCCCCCGCAATACTGGTTTCAAGCGTCAATATGCTGCTGAGGGACGAGGAGTTTGACAGCCTCGAATCACTATGCTATGCCTTCAGCCGCGAGCCGCAGGAGGTCAAGGACTACTTGATGGGCAAAGGCTTCGTATGGAGCGAGCGGCAGAAACAATTCCGCCCAATAGGTTACGACGCATGATAACGAAGGAAAGAATGTTGGAACGATGACGCTGACCTACATCTTCCATAGCGGATTCGTGCTGGAAACAGACAGTGCGATACTGGTGTTCGACTACTGGCTGGATCCCAGCTGTGTGATGCCGTCAGTGCTGAACAGGCAGAAGCCGCTGTACGTCTTCTCCAGCCACTTTCACGAAGACCATTTCAACAAGGACATCTTTGAGTGGAGGAATCTTCGGCAGGACATCACTTATATATTGAGCAAGGACATTTACAAGCACAGAAGGGCAAGCAAGGAGGATGCTGACGTATGGCTGGCAAAAGGCGGCACATGGAAGGATGAGCGTATCAGCGTCTGGGCATTGGGCAGTACGGACAGCGGTGTGTCGTGGATTGTTGAGACGGAGGGTAGGAGAGTCTTCCATGCCGGCGACCTGAACAACTGGTATGCGAAGTTCCTGCCTGATGCAGTACCTGGTCAGAAGATGTACAGTTTCGAGTTGGAGGAAGTGTTCGACCCGGTAGCCCACGAGAAGCAGTATCTGGGCGAACTGAAAGACATCCGTAAACTTACTGACGGCTTCGATGTGGTGATGTTCCCTATTGACGGACGCATAGGCAATGGCTATACCCTTGGAGGGCGACAGTTCATCGAACGGTTTAAGGTCGGACTATTCGTGCCAATGCACTTCACCACGGGCTTCGAGTCCGCCTGGCGCATGAAGGAGTTTACAGATGAAAAGAACATTCCCTTCTGGGCCATCAGCAGAGAGGGAGAAAGAATAGAAATATAAACAAAGATTCTCTTCAGATGTTTGGTCGTTTGGAGATAAATATGTAAATTTGCAGCCAATAACAAGTAACACGATGAGTCATGACATATTTCAATCAGTTCCACAAGGAGGCATCGGAGCGCAAGATGCGGAAATAGCAGAATCGAAGCTGTCGCTAACGAACTCCGTAGATGCTGTGAACTATATGAAGCGCAACGTAGAGATAGCCAGCAAGATGTAAGTCACAGATACTTTCTACCAACTGAGACTGTCGTGGCCAATACTTGTCACGAACTGTTCTAGCACATCTGGATTGTGATCACATAAACTCTGCACAAATTCTGGCATAAGCAGAATGTTAAATACATCCACGCTGCTAGCCGCCTTGAACTTCAGACATGTGTCATCTTCGTGCTGTTGCACAGTCAGGGCCACATCGTTCCTCCGTAACTCGTATTCATTCCAGACGATACCAGAACGGACATAACCCATCGCCATAACAGGATTTTCTAACTTACATCTCACACGAAGCTGCACGTCAGCGTCTGCCGTATATCGATGGTTGACCAAAGAGATTCCTCGGAAGTAAAGTTCCCTCACTTTAACGCTGAAACCACAGATATTCCGTGATACGGTAGTTGTAATACCATCGGTCATGGTGTGCAGATCCACCACATCAGGGAAATCATTCACCAGCCCCCGCTGCTTCCCGTCAATTATCAGTTTGCAATTAATCATTGTATGCAAAGATACGAAATATTTCTGAATCGCCAACAAATAGGAAGAAGAATTTATCAAAAAGCCTCGCTTTCACGCACAGGAGTCCTTGCCTGCTGAAACGGGAGTACTGGCAAAGAAGGGAAAAGGTGCTGGGGAATAGGGAAAAAGGTACTGGGTAGCAGGGAGAAGGGTAGGGAGTAATCAGATTCGGGCGCCCGCCCTTACATCATCGGGCGAGCGGCCGTATATTTCAGAGCGGGCGGGCTTATATGTGCGATCGGACGCTGGATTCTGATTTTTATTCAGTAGGACTGTCTTGGTTTGATGGCGTGTCTCCTTCTGTAGCTTCTAATTTTAGTGCAAAATTACGAAATAATATGGAAGAATCAAAATTAATTTGTAATTTTGCAGCATCATTTGACTCGACGCTGAAGAAGCTGCCTGACGGACGACTGGCACAGAGACTGTCGCCGAGACGCAAAGGCAGCCATTGGACGGAACAGAACAAGGAGCGATGCAGAGACCTCGAAGCAAGAGAACTGATGACCGATTCTGGCAGACTGGCATTAAAATAGAACAAATAAATCAATCGCAAAACACATGAAGATAATAGACGACCACGTAGCGCATGAGGTGGATGGTATCCTGGAGTTGAAAGACGGTAAGGACATCTATCTTGCCGGAGGCTGCTTCTGGGGAACAGAGCACTACTTCAAGCAGATAGAGGGCGTGGTGGAGACATCGGTGGGGTTCGCCAACGGACATACTGCCAGTCCCACCTATAAGGAAGTCTATACGGACACAACGGGATATGCCGAGACGGTGCACGTGAAGTACGACCCCGATGTGGTGAGCCTTGAATTCCTGCTGCAGATGTTCTTCAAAGCCATCGACCCTACCAGTCTCAATAAGCAGGGGCATGACGAAGGGACGCGCTATCGTACTGGCATCTACTACACCCGTGCCGAAGATTTGCCCACGATTGAAAAGGTGTTCAGCGAGGTGCAGAAGGAGTATAAGGAGCCTCTGTGTGTAGAAAAGCTGCCATTGCAGAACTACTACTCTGCCGAGGAATATCACCAGGACTATCTTGACAAGAATCCCACAGGCTACTGTCATCTGCCGCAGTCGCTATTTGAGTTTGCACGTCAGGCAAAGGAAAAGAAGTAATGGCTTGGAAACTGAAATATCGCTGCAGGGCTTGTGGCTATGAGGCTGAGGTGTATGAAGGCCGTGGACTGTTCCGTCAGCAAATCACGGCTATGTCCTGCCCTGACTGCAAGAGCATCCAGAACATCGTCGTGGGTGGAATCATTGCCGATGTCGCCCCATCGTATAGAAGCGAAGTAGGCCGATTATGCCTGCAATGCGGCAGCGATAAAATCAAGATCTGGGACAAGCGAACCTGTCCTAAATGCCAAGGAATAATGAAAGATACAGGCGAAAAGGAGTTTTGGACATGAAACGGACTATCAGAGAAGCTCGCCACCGTCACCCCACGGCTGATGAGCCGTGAGGAATTTATGTCAAAAAGAATGGCCATTTTCTTGGTCATTCCGATAATTTGATTACTCTCTCAGGCGCTCGCCTATATACAAGAGAGATAACAGCGCCTTATATTTTACGCACGGGTCGCCCGCGTTCTTTTCATTATCTTTTTTTCAGTTTTTTATTGTCCGAGAATCCATTTCCATAATGGCATAACCTCTATGGTGCCAAAATCTGTTTTAATACCGTCTTGCTAATCATTTCTTCAAATTGCCATTTTGAATTTCTGTTGCAAGAATTACAAATTTTATTTTGAAAAACGATAATTCAATTCAAAAAAAACACATTATCGGCTATCTTTTTTGTGACATTGGGGATTTTCCCTAATACGATTTAGGAAAAGCCACCTATCGGATTAGGTAAAATCCTTTTGAAAAAAAGTAAAAAGTTCCGATTTTTGCACTGTGATTAAGAAACAAAATGTCAAACTCTAAAGTATAGGAGATAAAGATATGAAGAAGATGATGATCCTGGCAATGAAGGGCGGTCACAACAGAGTTCACGGCTCACACTATGCCCACATGCACAGGCCCGCAGTACATCACCACACTCCTGCCGTGCACCATCCTGCACCTGCTCCGCATCACCCAAAAGCTCCTGTGAAAGTTGACAAGTGTCACGGTATTACGAACCACACCTTGGCAAACAACACACCACGCCACGGACACAGCAGCGCAGGGCACTTCGGAGAACGCAGATAACAAGATACGTTTTGCCTCTATATATGCCTTCAAAAAAGGACACGGGGAATTCTCAGAAATGGGAGTTCCCTTTTTACATGTAAAACACGAACTTTGTTCCCTTCGAGCCTACACCATCATAGTCTGCTGGTACAGGGAACTGGTTGATAAGCATGTCAACCTCTTCTTCCTCTAGGCATTTTGTAATCTCCAGTTCAATAGCCATCCGTCGCTCATTATAGCTCAGGTTCCAGATACTTTCACCAAGGACAGCGTTTACCACCGTCCTGATTTCGTCCTGAGTGCGCCAGATAGTATCGAAGTCAGTCATAATACTCGATGTCTAATTCCTCGCTGACATTGAAATCATCGTGAAAACCGTCATCGTAGGTATAGATAAGTCGTAACCCACGATAGACTGACGGAACTTTCAGCGTATCGAGCAGATGCCACTTGGGACGGCCAAAGTCGTAGGATTCCCTGTCGAGCAGGATGCGGTTGGTGGTATAGTCGAAATGATAATAGCCGCCACCGATGCATTGATCGCCAGGTTTCAGCAGGTCTTTATGCTGATTGACCATGCCGAGGCGAAACACGCCATCCATTGTGATGATGAACTTGGGGAGTGCCATACCTTCAATCGGTTACCACTTCATCGAAATGCTCCTTCCCCCAGTCAATGAGGGCTATGATGGCGGGCATCAGTGAACGGCCTGTTTCCGTCAGAGAGTATTCTACTCGTGGTGGTACCTCTGGATAGACCTCACGATGAACAAGGTGACTCTGCTCCAGATTCTTCAGTGTCTGCGAGAGCATCTTCTGGGAGCAGTCCGTCATCAGATGACGAATCTCATTAAAACGCAATACCCCTGTCTCGTTGGTGTGGAGCATATAGAGTACCAACATTGACCACTTGTCACCGAAACGACTCACTACTTGCCTGATAGGACAGGCCAAATACTCTGCTTTGATATCTGCCATAACTATAGATTTTGTCACAAAGGTAACAAATAGTTACCAAGTAACAGCATTATACTCAGTTAATCTAAGTTAAAGCGGTTTTCGCAGAAGTCCGATAACATCACAATTCCTACTTATTGGTAACTATGACACCAAAAAGTGCCTTCTTGTGAGATTGAAAAACTTGCCGTACCTTTGCACTCGCAATCAAGAAGCAACGAGTATTAATAATAAAAAGGTAAGAACAATGAAAAAGGTATTATTCGTAATGATGGCAGCTGCCATGA
>ERZ842401.6965-NODE-6965-length-11801-cov-3.958369_pt1 | contig 11801 bp, 13 predicted proteins | sample MGYA00521270_ERZ842401 | MGnify/ENA primary metagenome ERZ842401 (study PRJEB31892, sample SAMEA3878208) | bioreactor metagenome | biome: Moose rumen | place: Sweden | collected 2011-10 | study: EMG produced TPA metagenomics assembly of the PRJEB12797 data set... | reverse complement strand
GCATATTTTTAGAGGAAAGAATTGGTGGGAAGGGACAATTGATCCAATAACATCTGAGGAGTTACTTTTTGTTGAGGGTGTCGAAAACGAAAATCAGCTGAAATTGCTAAAAGAACACAAATGCGACTTTATTCAGGGCTTCGTATGGGGCAAGCCTCAGTCGTATTCCGACGCGGAAAAGATTTGCAGAGCTGTGTGAGAGGGGGGGGGAGGTTATTTTTCAGCATAACCGCCCGCGTAGGTGATTACGCAGACGGAACCGTATAATTTGTGCTTTTTGGTATAACCTATGCCCGTTGAGGAAAAATCTTTGTTCATGATGTTTTTGCGGTGCCCGCGGCTTGAAACACCGTCGTCTATCAAAAGCTGTACGACAATATCACGCCCAGAAGTTGAGCCATACGAAATATTTTCGCCAACAGTTCTAAAAGTTCCGTATTTTTCGATTCGGGTGAAAGGTGTGCTTCCGTCAACGCCCGTGTGTCCTGTCTGGTCGGTTTCGCCCTGTGTTGATGAGTGCGTTTGTGCGGCGAGCGACAAGCCTTTTTCGGGATTCAAAACGGGGAGTGCTTTCGCTTTTTTCATGTAAGAAATACATTCGTTTACAACCTTTACGCCCTCGTTTGTCATAAGATTTCCGTTGTAGACATTTCCGCTGAATTTTTTGATTCGAGGTTCAAGGTAGAGTTCGGCATACAAAGCGGGATTCGTGCGGGCTTTATTCATTTCAAGAACGACATCCTTTTCAACGGTTGAAAGATAATCGACATTTCGTGCCGTGTCGAGTTTTGCGATGTCCCATTTGTCTGCATCAAGATTCTTGTTCGAGGTCGATTCTTCAGATTTTTTGTTCATGTTCGCGGAGAATTCGTTGAGTTTGTCCAATGTCGCGCAAGAGAAGAAAAACGCAGTAACAGCAAGTGAAAATGTGATTATGAGAGATTTTTTCATGAGGAAGCTCCTTTAGATAATAGATTTTTATACCTTATTAGTAATAATTCTAACATAATTGGAAGAAAAATCAATGAATTTATGAATCAAACCATTTAATCCTTTTGCTATTTCGAATAAAGGCAAATTTCTTATTTACCTTTAATTGCTCAAGAACGGAATTTTTATATTGGTTGATATTTGAAGCAATAAGGTAAGATTGGATTTTTCGCCATTTTTCAAGCGATTTTACAAAGTTGAAAAGTGTTTTTTCTCGCTTTGGGCGTTTTTCAGTTTTTATTCCAATGATTTTATTGCAAATAAGACAGACAATATCTTTAGAGCCAATAGGTGCATTTTCATTATTTATTGTACTTTTAGAAAATTGTTTGTTTGAATTCTTGAAATTTTTGTCATAAATTTCATTTACGGCTTCTATAAAAATATTGATTGATGGATGAGAGATTTCATCGCCGTACTCAGAATGATAATTTTTCTTATCAAGATACGAGTCTCTTAATTCACTCCAAAAAGAGGCTCGTTTTCGTAGTTTTTCTGCCTTGACTTCTATATCTTTTGAATTTCGAATCATTTCCCAATTGTAATTGTTATTCTTATGGGCTAACCGTTGTAAATTTCCATCCTTGTTTTTTGAAATTATAGCAAGGTCAAATGAAAATTCTGTTTTATCGCTATTTATTAAACGGACTATAATCACAGAAGCAGTATTTTTTCCATCTTTAAAATCTGTTTTGTGTTCTTTTAGAATTTTGTTTAATTCACTTCGGACTTTTTCTTTTAATTTGGCTAAATCTTTTTTGAATTTTTCTGGAAGAGAATCTAAATTTACTTCAAGATTAAAATCCAAATCAAAAGGCTGTTCTACACCATCGATGAGCAAGCGAGTAACAAGATGGCTTTTTCCACTTCCAACAATGTAGTAATTAGCTTTAATGCCCTCTTTCTTCAGTTTTTTACAAAGCTTGTCTAATATGCTTTTACAAGTTTGTAAATACTTACGAATATTTCGTTTTGGAACAAATTGATAGAATTTTTCTTTTTTCATAAGAAACTCCTTACTGTAATATTTGTCCCAAGCCGCCCCTTTAGAAAATCCAAAGCATTTCAGTATAGCGATTGTGTAGAAAAAATCAATAGGGGTATAAAAATGTAGGAGTACATTGCACCTTCATTACTTCCACGCAGATTCTGAATACCTACAAGCGTAACAAATATAGACTTTACATCCAATCAACTATAATTTTTATAAAGAGTTTATATATTTCTTTTTCCTCTGAGTCGATAAAACAGTCTAGGACAAAAAGTAAAAAATCTACTAGAATTCTCTCATTAAGTCGAATCATATGAGATAAATCAATGGGGAAATAGCCTTTTTGTTTATGATTCATTTCCCAAACTTTTTCTAATGAGTATGGTGTTGCATGAATGTAATTATTGCTGATTTTCAATAGTTCATCATAATCAGCATTGCCCATTTTTCTTACAAGCTTTGAAAATGAATTAAACTCTTTGTCAGAAATCCATCCATAAATTTTGAAAAATGCTTCATCATGCTCATCTTCCATTTTTGGTGGAGTTCCTTCAAAATCAGATTTTTGAAATTCCATATAGTCCTGAAATCTTTTAGCTTCTTCTTCGCCTTTCTCCCACAGATATTTTGAAAGTGCCAATGATTCAAGCATTAAACGCAAATTTGACATTGCAGACAATCCATATCCATTTGCGAATAATGTGATATTTTCGTCACTGGCAATTTCGCATCTTAATAACGCAGTTTTGATTACATTAATTCTCCGACCATAAATCTCGTTGCGAAGCTCTCCATGTATAATTAAATCCCAAAGTTCAAAGGCAAAACAACGCAGAATAATTAATCTTTCGACATTTTCATCTTTGAGAAATTGTAATTTATGACTATTCTTGTATTGCTTTACCGTTGGCTTTACGGCATTTTGAAGCAGTTTGTGAATTTGGAAATCTGAATAATTTTCAGAGTCTTTTGAGCTAAAAAGATTTAATATCTGATTGATTATTGACATATCACTTTACCTCGTATTTTGCTAGACTTTCGTAACATCAAATCCCCGACAAGTCAATCCGAGCCTTCTGGGGAATCGGCGTTGCCTTTTCGTCAATGAACATTACCATGTACACGGGAAGGTACGCGATTTTTCCTTCGACGGAGACATTATGGTTTGAAAGAACGAGGGCAGTTTCGATTCCGTAGTCAGCGTTTGCGAGGACATTTGAGAGTGCGTTGTGCCTTGTGTAGTCCTTGCCGCTTTTTACTTCAATGGGCAGGCATTTTCCTTCATGCTCAATCACAAAATCAAGTTCGCCCTGCTTTTTGCTTGAAAAATAGTAGCCTTCATAGCCGTGCGCGAAAAGTTCCTGTGCAACGGCATTTTCAAAAATCGCGCCAAAATTGATGTCCTTTGCTTTTTCAAGCAGCTTGATTTGTGTTGCCCTGCCAAACATCGTTGAGAGCATCCCGATGTCAGAAAGAAACAATTTGAACAGGTTTGCTTGTTTGTTGATTTTGAGTGGAATGTCTGGCTCGCTCGTGTTGAAAACAGGGAGCGCGACCCCAGCATCGTTCAGCCAGTTAAAGCTGTTTTCGTAGCGGTCGAATTTGAGTTCTTTGTCGAGGTCGGTAAAGACATATCGTTTTGTTTTTGAATTCAGTTCGGACGGAATGAGGTCATACGTCTTAATCAGTTTAAGTTTGTCGCGTTCCTCATATTTTGTGAAATCCTGCTTGTAAAGCGCGATGATTTCCTCATGGATTCTGCTCACTTTGTTGAAGTCGTTTTCATCGATGTAGGTCTGCACGGCTCTCGGCATTCCGCCCACGACAAGATAAGTGTAGAAAGCATCGATGATTTTTTCATGGATAAAAGAATCGACTTCTTTTTTTTGTTCGTAACAGTCACGAAGATAATCCAAAGTTGACTGCTTGATTTTAAGGGCGATTAAGAATTCCTTAAAATTCATCGGAAACATTTTGAGTATGGAAAGATAGCCGACCGGTGCGGAGCGCAAATCCCGAAGTTCGACACCGAGCAATGACCCGCTCATCACATATTTAAAAGAGCCGTCCTCAACGAGAAACTTCACTGCCGTCACGATGTCCTTGAATTCCTGCACTTCATCAAAGAAAATAATCGTCTTGCCTTTCACAAGTTCATGGTCGGTCGCAACAGAAAGTCGTGCCCCGTTTTCCAACATATTTTTGACAGTTTTTGCCCCGTTTTCCAACATGTTTTTGGCACTTTTTGCCCCGTTTTCCAATTTTTTACCACCTGTACGCAATTCCCAGTCGTGGTGTTATATGTAGTTGCCATGAACTTGTTCCGCCACCGCCAAGCATACCGCCTTGATAGTTGGTTACAGACTTGCCGCCGACTTTGTATGTTGTAGTGTTTGAAAAGAGGCGTGAAGACAAATCACATTCGGCAAAAATAGTGCATTTTTCAGAGGCATGCCATTTGTTGCCTACAAAAAGCCCTAGTTCACCTGTTGTATAGTTTGCTTCGGTGCTTGCAGCGGTCGTTGTTACTCGTGTTGTTTCTCGTTCTTTTTGGTTGAAAGTGAGTGCACATAAAAACCCTGCGTAGCTGTTGGATGATTCGCCTTTTCGGAAGATGTAGTAGGGTTTTATGCCAAGTGTTTCTACGGATGTCGTATCTTTGTAATTGTATGTCACGCTGTTGTTACTCATATTGCTGGCATAAGTCACTGAAAAAGAAAAAGTAAAGAATGGCTTGATTCCAAAGTTTTCTCCTGAAAAATCAAGACTTGCCGTAAAAGAATGTGCATTGTACGGGCTTCCGTTTTCTGACCAGTGCAGTTTTTCACCTAAATCAAAGCCAATGGCTTTTTCAAGGGCGAATGTGGCACGTGCGCACAGAAAAACTACAAGCGTGCAGATTCCAATTTTCCATGTTCTGTTTTCAGTTTTCATCTTTTTATTCTCCTCTTTAGAAGTAAAATTTTCCTTTGATGAAGTAATATTATAATTCTGAACCTTGCTGAATGCAATCTTTTATATGGCTAAATAGGTATATTTATTACTTTAGCATGAGTTTTATAAATTTTGACCTCATTCATACTTTTATTTATGGAAGAAAACAAAAAAGAATCAATTCCCCAGCTGTTTGGGCGGAATGTGCGGAAATATCGTAAGGAACGCGGGCTCACGCAGGAGCAGCTTTCTGAAAAACTGGAGATTTCTCAGAAGCATCTTTCGATTATCGAAACGGGAACTCAGTTTGCTTCGGCTTCGCTCATCGGGCGGATTTCGGAAGTGCTGAAAGTTTCGCCGGGTGATTTGTTTGGCGGTTCACGCGATGATGTTTTAAAAGAAATTCGTGCAGCACGGGATGAAATCGTCAATCTGTTTTTGAATGAAATCAACCGTAATGCCGCGGTGTTGGATTCTGACTTGGAAGAGATAAAACGGCTGTTCCTGACGGGTAAAAATTCAAATCCGAATGACCCGTTTGGCATAAATGCAGGGTGGTAGCAATTTTATCTTTATTATATACTATTTAAAATGACAAAACTGAATAACATTTTGCTTGCTGTTATTGCGGGTATTCTCATCTTTATAATTGCGGTTTCGGCAATTGCGCTCTGTACCAAAAATGCTCAGCCAGGCGTGGGATTACGGCACGAAGATCCGGCTCCCCAGTCGGTCGGGAATTCAAAATCGGCTTTCAATGAAATCGGGCAAATCCGTGTCTTTACAAAAGAAGACGAAAACGAGCAAAAGAGTGTGGTCGTCTTGGTTCCCTGGTTCGAATATGATGGCTCGGACACCGCTTTTTTTGAGGAACTTGACCGCAAGCACTTGAGCATCAAAAATCTGTTCACCGCATATTTTCAGAGTCATACCCGTGAAGAACTTTTAAAATTGGGCGAAGACAAAATCAAAAACGAGTTAAAATCACAAGTAAACGAAACGCTTGTTTTGGGCAACATCACGGCAATTTATTTCAACGATTATCTTTTTTTAGATTAATGCAACCTGAACTCAAAACCTGTGTCTATTTATATAGAAGAAATCAAGAACGGGAAGTCAAAAATCAGGAGTTTCTATGGAACAAATCACTTCACCTGCGGCACAAGTTATTTTTGCACTCATACCAATTGTCGGAATTACGATTGGCGGCGTCGTTATTTTTTTCGCGCTTCTTTGGGCTCACCACGAGCGCAAGCAAAGAATCGCTTCAGGCGAAAAACCAAAGCTGAATTATAATTTCAAAGCTGCCACGCTTCTTATCGGGCTTTTGCTCACTGGAATCGGGGCAATGCTCTCGCTCTTTTTTGCGCTTTTTGCTGGAATTTCCCCAACGCTCTTGGGCGGACTCATACCTTTTACAATCGGAATCTGCTTGCTTCTTTTCTACAGATTGTACGACTGGAAAAATGAATCTCGAACAGCTGATAATTAAAAAACGCGATTCTTCGCTCATAAAATCAACATTATCGGGTAATAATTCATCTTTCTCAAAATTGATTAGCTACTACAAAAAAAAAGTAAAATCGTTTGGAATGAGTTTTTTTAAAAATGAAGCCGATGCTGATGACTTTACTCAAGAAGTTTTTATCAAAGCGTACACGAATCTTTCAAAATTTCGAGGCGATTCTTCATTTTCGACCTGGCTCACTTCAATCGCCTACAACACTGCAATAAATGCAAAAAATCGTCGCAAAGAATATCTTCCGATTTCAGACGAGGACGCGCTTGAAGATTCTGGGGTAACGCCAGAAAAAAATCATATTCGGAAAATCACGGCACTTGCTGTTCGGGAAGCGGTCAAAGATTTGCCAGAAAACTATGCCGTCTGTATTGAGCTTTATTTTTTTTATGACAATTCACATGCCGAAATCAGTGAAATTACCGGCTTGCCAATAAATACTATCAAATCACATATTTTCCGCGCTAAGAAAATTCTGCGTGAAAAACTGAGGAGCTACTATGAACAATGAAATTTGTGAAAAAATGATGGAAAATTTTCTTTCTCTCGACAAAAATGAAAGAATTCCGCTCAAAGTTACGCTTCATCTTCTCGCCTGCAAAAAATGCCGAAGCGAAGTGCACGCGCTTACTCTTGCCGAAAAATATGCCGCCGAGCCGTTGCGGGCAAAATCTTTCCGAGAAACGCTTGAAAATATGAGCGTAAAGCCCGTTTCCATGACAAAATGGATTATTTGGGGCGTGGTGATGATTTTCTTGATGGTCACCTTTGGTTTGATTCTGAATCGCCTTGATCGGGCAAGTTTTGCGATAATTTTTAATGTTATCTTTGGCGTGCTGATTACCGTTTATTGTGCGCTTTTTGTAGCCACAAACATGGATTTTTTCGTCAAAAAAATCGACAAAATGCAGCTTGTGTAGGGGATTCCGCTTATCTCCGTTCCGCCAAAAACACTTCCGCTTCGTTTTCGCCGCTTGTTGTGGAATAAAAATACGGCGTTTCCGCGTCAAACTCGCCCGCGCAGGTATCGACCATTTTGAAAGAGCGGGGCAGAAACAACATATTGTCACACCCGGCAGAATCGTTGTCCTGCCGGTTTGGATTCGAGTCGGCTAACGCCGCCTCTTTTGAATCTTGTTCAGATTTTGCGTTAGCAAAATCCAATCCGTGTGACACTTCTTTTTCCATCTCACAAATCTTTTCCAGCTTCCACAAAAACCACTCGTCTATCTTGGTGATTTCGTGAATTTCTTCTACGGTGAGCAGCTTGCGCTTTAGTGCCTGATAAATCGCGAAAATGCGCTGGTCGGTGCATTGGCTGACGCGCTCACGGATTTTTTCGTCGCCCTCTTTTTGGAATGCCGAAAGGTTCAAATCTTTTACGCCCACCTCAAGTCCGCGAGCCGCCTTTAAAATCGCTTCCTCAAAGTTCTGCCCGATTGCCATGACTTCGCCGGTCGCTTTCATCTGCGTGCCGAGCTTTCGGGCGGCGTACACGAATTTGTCAAAGGGGAACTTCGGCATTTTCACCACGACATAATCAAGCACAGGCTCAAAACACGCCTTAGTTTTTTTAGTCACGAAGTTCGGGATTTCGTCGAGCGTGTAGCCTACGGCGATGAGCGCGGCGACTTTTGCAATCGGGTAGCCGGTCGCCTTGCTTGCGAGAGCCGAAGAGCGCGAAACACGCGGGTTCACTTCAATTACGGCGTATTCAAAGCTGTCGGGATTGAGCGCGAACTGGCAGTTACAGCCGCCTTCAATTTCAAGCGCAGAGATGATGTTGAGTGCCGCCGAGCGCAACATCTGATATTCCTTGTCGGCAAGCGTGACGGTTGGCGCGATGACGATTGAGTCTCCTGTGTGAACGCCCACAGGGTCAAGGTTCTCCATTGAGCAGACGGTAATCACATTGCCCTTCGAGTCGCGCATGACCTCAAATTCAACTTCCTTCCAGCCCGAAATACATTTTTCTACGAGAATCTGATGAATCGGACTTCGGTGTAAGCCGTTGTGCGCGATTTCGTCAAGCTCGCGGTCGTTCGCCACAATGCCGCCGCCCGTGCCACCGAGCGTGAATGCGGGGCGGATAATTGCGGGGAAGCCGATTTCGTTATGCACAAAGTCCGCCGCGTCCTCGTAGGTCGTCACCACTTTTGAGGGAATGCACGGCTCGCCGATTGACTCCATCGTGTCCTTAAAAAGCTGGCGGTCTTCCGCCTTGTCAATCGTGAGCGGCCGCGCACCCAAAAGCTGCACGCCGTGGCTTTCCAAAAATCCCGACTTCGCAAGCTCCATGCTCAAAGTAAGCCCTGTCTGCCCGCCCAAAGTCGAAAGGAGCGAATCGGGCTTTTCTTTTTCGATAATGCGCTTGAGCGTGGGGAGCGTGAGCGGCTCCAAGTAAATTTCGTCCGCCATAACATGGTCGGTCATAAGCGTGGCAGGGTTTGAGTTCACCAGGCACACTTCCAAGCCCTGCTGCTTCAACGCCTTGCAGGCCTGGTTTCCCGCGTAGTCAAATTCCGCCGCCTGCCCAATCACAATCGGACCCGAACCAATTATCATTACTTTGTGAATGTCTTTGTTAAGTGGCATAAAACACCTCTAAATTTCTCATAGAGGGCACAGAGTTCACAGAGAGATTTTTGAATAAAACTTTTGTTTCTCTGTGTACTCTTAAGCCCTACGAGCACAGCTCTTCGGGAGAGTCGCTAAAATTGCAACGCAATTTTTTAACGCTCCCTATCTGTGAGGAATTCATATAACGCAAAAAAATAGCGACACCATCACCGCTTGATAGTGTCGCCATTGACATCTCTTAATATACCGAAATGAACGTTTTTTGTAAACTGTATTGAGGTCGGAAAAAATGTAGAATTTTCTATATTTTAGGTCAGAAAAAATGTAGATTTTGCCTTGTTTTAGCCCCGAAAAAATGTTATTCTTCACTCATGGAACGATTCGCCATTCAGGAAATGAAAAAATGGAAAGAAAAGCCGAACCGTAAGCCACTCGTGCTCATGGGGGCACGGCAGGTAGGAAAAACGTGGCTCATGCAGGAATTCGGCAGGCGATTCTATGAAAATGTCGCTTACATTTCTTTCTATAACAATTCAGCGGTAAAAGCTGTTTTTGAATCTGACTATGACATTCATCGCATTCTTTCCGCTTTGAACATTGAGGCGGGCTTTGCAATTCAGCCTAAAACAACGCTCATTATTTTTGACGAAATTCAAAACGCGCCAAAAGCCTTCGAGTCGCTGAAATATTTTTGCGAGGAAGCAAGCGAATATCATGTAATGGCGGCGGGTTCTCTGCTTGGGGTCGCGCTTCATCAGGGCGTGTCGTATCCTGTGGGAAAGGTTGACCTTTTGCATCTCTATCCACTGAATTTTCGTGAATATCTGTATGCAATGAACGAAAAGCCCCTTGCCGATGCCCTTCTTTCAAACGATTTTTCCCTCATTGACAGATTTGCAGAAAAATATATCTACCATCTTAAAAATTACTATTATGTGGGCGGGCTTCCAGAAGTCGTGCAGAATTTTGTCCTTCACACCGATTACAATGAAGTGCGCGAAATCCAAAAAACAATTCTTGCTCAGTATCGCGGTGATTTCGGAAAACATGCCTCTTCTTCGGAACTTCCGCGAATCAACATGGTGTGGGATTCGATTCCCATGCAACTGGCAAAAGAGAACAAAAAATTTTTTTTCGGAAAAATCAAACACGGTGCGCGGAGCGGGGATTTTGAGCTTGCAATCCAGTGGCTTTTGGACAGCGGGCTTGTGCATAAGGTGAGCCGCGTAAACGAACCGCATGTGCCGCTTTCTGCATACAGGGATTTTTCTGCGTACAAGCTGTTTGTCCTCGATGTAGGGCTTTTGTGCGCAATGAGCGAGCTGAACGCAAAGACGATTCTGAACGGAACTGATTTGTTCGTGGAATTTAAGGGTGCACTCACCGAGCAATATGTTCTGCAAGAGCTTGTAAGCGCAACGAGCTACACGCCGTACTATTACGGAACGGAAAAAGCAACCTTTGAGCAGGATTTTTTGATTCAGAAAGACAACGACATTGTTCCAATAGAAGTAAAAGCCGAAACGAATGTGCGTTCCCAAAGTCTCAAAGCGTTTTACGACAAATTTGCGCCAAAACACTCCGTGCGATTTTCCCTGCTCCCTTACAAGAATCAAGAATGGATGGAAAATATTCCGCTGTATGCCGTGTGCAGTTTGTAACCCCCTGTAATTTCCTCCAATCTATGCTACACTACTCATATGGAAATCAAAAAAGTCACGGTTATCGGTGTGGGCGCGGTGGGCGCGGTGCTTGCCTCAAAACTCACGAGGCATCTCGGAAAAGAAAATGTCGAATGTCTTGCTGACGGCGAGCGAAAACTGCGCTACGAGCGGGACGGAATCTTTTTGAACGGCGAAAAACAAGATTTCAATTTTGTGGAAAGCGCGAACGCACAGGAAAGCGACTTGATTCTCATCGCGACAAAAAATCTGCACATTGCAGAGGCGATTTCCATGATGAAAAATGCCTGCGGAACGCACACGCTCATTCTTTCTGTGCTCAACGGAATCCAAAGCGAGCAGGAAATTGCGAAAATCTACGGCGAGGAAAATCTTCTGTACGGATTTGTGATTAGCCTGAATTCAATCCATGTCGGAAGCAAAATCGAATGTTCTGACTTCGGCACGGTCGTTTTTGGCGAAAAATCAAACGAAAAAACGGAGCGAGTCGTTGCCCTTTCTGCGCTTTTTGAAAAATCAGGAATCCGCTTTAAAAATCCTGATGACATTCACTTTGAAATGTGGAAAAAATTCCTCATAAACACGGTGTTCAACACGCTTTCGGCAATCACGCGCTCACCCTACGGTGGATTCAAGTACGAAGTCATGCAAAATCTTGCGCGAAAAGTCGGAACGGAAGTGGTCGCAGTGGCGAATGCTGAGGGAATTGCGCTCACCGAAAAAATGACTGACGACGCAATCAATATGATGTGCCACCATGATCCGCACGGAAAAACGAGCATGCTCCAAGATATGGAAGCCGGTCGCAAAAGCGAAAACGAATTTTTCTTGGGAACGATTGCCCGCCTTGCCAAAAAGCACAAAATCCCCGCCCCGTACTCAGAATTTTTGCGCGACCTTGTTGAAGGAAGCGAACTCGTGCGGAATGTGTAAAAAGTCGCACAAAGCATACCGCACATTGGAAAAAAAATTAGAGATATTAGAAATTTCTCCCTAAAAAAATCGAATTTTCTTATAAATTTTTCATACCATTAATATTTGCTTTATAATTATAATATTTTTTACATTTTACTACTGTAGATCGGAAGAGCGTCGTGTAGGGAAA
>ERZ842401.6964-NODE-6964-length-11804-cov-57.574857_pt1 | contig 11804 bp, 4 predicted proteins | sample MGYA00521270_ERZ842401 | MGnify/ENA primary metagenome ERZ842401 (study PRJEB31892, sample SAMEA3878208) | bioreactor metagenome | biome: Moose rumen | place: Sweden | collected 2011-10 | study: EMG produced TPA metagenomics assembly of the PRJEB12797 data set... | reverse complement strand
TATTTGGTTATTCCTGCCCACAAGGATGGTGCGCAATCAATCGTCAAATCGCTAAATCGTAAATAAATAGTAAATCGTAAATCGTCAAATCGTAAATAACAGTAAATCGCTAAATCGTAAATAAATAGTAAAGAATAAATTTGGCGGTTCACCCGTTTTTTAGTACCTTTGTCCCCAAAGTTAATCACTCATACAGCCATAACATCATGAAACATCGACTGATACTACTCGGCATAGTGCTGCTCGGCATAGTGCTCAGCGCCGCCGCACAGGTAACCACATCGGGCATCGGCGGCAAGGTGACCACCGCTGGCGAAGAGGCCATAGGCGCCACCGTCACGGCCCGCCATCTGCCCTCGGGCACCACCTATCGCGCCGTGACCAACGCCAGCGGCCGCTTCGCCATACAGGGCATGCGCGTGGGCGGCCCCTACAGCGTAGAGATATCATACGTGGGCCACAAGACCAAGAGCTTCGACCGCGTGGCGCTGAGCCTGGGCGAGAGTGCCGACCTGTCGTGCAACCTTGAGGAGGACAACGAGGTGCTGCAGGAGCTTGTGGTGACGGGCCGACGCGGGCTGGAGGCCAGCCGCAACGGGGCTGCGCAGAGCATAGGCATCGGCGAGATAGGGCGCATGCCCAGCATAAGCCACGGCATTGCCGACGTGGCACGGCTGAACCCCCAGCTCAGCGTGAGCAACGGCGGTGCGCTCTCGTTTGCCGGCACCAACAACCGCTACAACGTGTTCCAGATAGACGGTGCGATGAACAACGACGTCTTCGGACTGACCAACAACGGCTCGAACGGCGGGCAGGCGGGCACACAGCCCGTGTCGATGGAGACCATCGAGCAGATACAGGTGAGCGTGGCGCCCTTCGACGTGCGCCAGAGCGGATTCACCGGCGGCAGCATCAACGCCATCACCAAGTCGGGCACCAACGACCTGCACGGCTCGCTCTATGGCTACGGATACAACGAGAAGCTCATTGGCAAGCACTACAAGATGGCCAACGGCAACTACAGCGAGCCTTACATCGACGAGAGCGAATATCAGATAGGGGTCACGATGGGGGGACCGATAGTCAGGAACAAGCTCTTCTTCTTTGCCAACTACGAGAAGACCAGCCTCACCTATCCCAACCTCTACGGCATCGGCGGGGGCAGCTCGGTGGTAGACCTCGCCGAGGCCAACGACATTCTGGCAAAGGTGGGGCAGCTGGCAGCGGCACAGGGGCTGGGCTACGGCGCCACCTTCGATGCGCAGGACATATATAAGAAGAGCGACAAGGGCGGGCTGAAGCTGGACTGGAACATCAACGACGCCAACAAGCTGACCCTGCGCTGGAGCATCGTCGACGCCAAGCAACTTGGTGGCAACAGCACAGTCAAGCAGCTGAACACCAGTGACCACACCTTCGATTACAAGTCGACCACTAACACCCTGGTGGCCGAGCTGCAGAGCCGCCTGTCGGCCACACTGGCCAACGAGGCACGCCTGTCGTATGTGGCTGTGCGCGACAAGCGCACGTCGGGCACACCCTTCCCCGCCATCTTCGTCAACGGCGTGGGCGCCCAGAGCAGCACTGTGGCGCTGGGCAACGATGCCAACTCGATGGCCAACGGTTACGACCAGAACATCCTGACCCTCGAGGACAACCTGACGCTCTACCACGGCAACCACACGCTGACCTTCGGCACGCACAACGAGGTCTACGACTTCAGCAACCTCTACATTCCCAACCTCTACGGCGCCTACTACTTCCAGGACTACAGCAAGTTTGTGGCCTACTACAACAGCGCCATGGCGGGCACTCCCGACGGCACGCTGCTGCAGACCTTCAGCTTCCAGCAGGCCAACGTGGCCATCACCGGCGACCCGCAGTGGCAGGCCAGGTTCAAGGCTGGACAGCTGGGCTTCTATGCTCAGGACAAGTGGAACGCCCACGACAACCTGCAACTGACCTTCGGCCTGCGCTTCGACATACCCGTGTTCTTCGACAAGCCTGTGCAGAATGCCGCCTTCAACATCTACTCCTACCAGCAGGGGTGGGGACTGAAGACCAACCAGCGACTGTCGGGCATGCCGATGGTCAGCCCGCGCCTGGGCTTCCGATGGACCGTCGGCGGCAACCGCGACTATGTGGTGCGCGGCGGCGCAGGTGTATTTACAGGCCGCGTACCTTACGTTTGGCTAATGAACAACTTCCTCAACTCTGGTTTACAATTCCAAAGCTACAGATCATCTGGCAAGACTGGGCTGGAGATGATACTTAATCCGTATGGCCAGCAGTCAAATGCTGCCATTCTCAACGCAGGTAGCCAGTCAGTAAATGTGTTCGACAAAGACTTCCGATTTGCTCAAACTCTTCGTTTCAATCTTGGCTTCGACTTCAAACTGGCTGGCATTGATTGGACAGCAGAAGCCATCTTCTCCAAGACTCTCAATGACGTCTACTATGACAACTTAGCTTATAGGATGACCGGCCAGAGCCTTGCAGATGTAGATCCTTCTCTCAGTTGGGATTATAGACCTATGCTTTATTCATCTTCAGCGGGCACGCCATATAATACGATAGTTGCTTTATATAATACAAATAAGGGCTACACCTATAACCTCTCACTAAAGGGCGAGAAGAAATTCCCCTTCGGTCTCGACCTCATGGCCAGCTACACCTTCACCCGCTCAAAGAGCATCAACAGTACCTACTCATCGGTGGCATATAGCAACTGGAAGTACAATCTGATTCACGGGAATCCCAATAGTCCAGAACTTGGCAACAGTGCCTACAACGTGCCGCACCAGGTGAAGGCATCGGCATTCTACAACTTCGACTACGGCCACAACAAGATGTTCCGCACCACCATTGGGCTCATCTACATAGGCCGCAGCGGCTCGCCCTACAGCCTGGCCTACAACGGCGACATCAACGGCGACGGCTTTGCAGGCAACGACCTCATCTACATTCCCACCGACGCCCAGATAGACCAGATGAACTTTGTGCAGGCCACGGGCGACAAGTATACACCCGACGAGCAGCGGGCCAACCTGAAGCAGTGGCTCGCAGCACAGAAGTACACCAAGGACCACCGCGGCGAGTACTTCGAGCGCTTTGCCGACAACCTGCCCTTCGAGCACCACTTCGACCTGCACTTCGCTCAGGCCTTCCGCTTCGACACAGGCAAGGTAAGGCACAACCTGGAGCTTACGGCCGACATCATAAACATAGGCAACCTGCTCAACAAGGACTGGGGACGCACCTACGGCAGCACAAGTCTTTATGAAAACTTTTTTCCCATCATCTATGACAATATAAGCGGCAACTTCAAGTTCCAGCAGAAACCCGACTACGAGATATTCCAGCCCAACGACTACCTGAGCCGCTGGCGCGGACAGATAGGGCTGAAGTACACGTTCTGACAAACCGTATGCAAAGAACACACATAACACTGTCTGCCGCCCTGCTGTCGGCCCTACTCTTCACAGCATGCAACCGAGGCGGGCAGACCAAGGAGAAAGGCACCGCCCACTACAAGACCATGGTGGTGGAAGCCAGGCAGCAGACGCTACGCCAGGAATATTCGGCCCGACTTCAGGGGCGCCAGATCGTAGAGGTGCGCCCGCAGGTGCAGGGCACCATCACACGCATCTGCATTGGCGAGGGCGAGCAGGTGAGGCGCGGCCAGACGCTCTTCGTCATCGACCAGGCTCCCTACGAGGCTGCCCTGCAGGTGGCTCAGGCCAGCGTGCAGAGCGCCGAGGCCCGTCTGGCCACCGCCGAGCTGAACCTGAAGAACGACCGCTTGCTGCAACAGGGCAGCGTGGTGGGCGACTATGCCGTAGAGATTTCGGCGAACGCGCTGAAGGAGGCCCGCGCCGCCCTGCAGCTGGCACGTGCCCAGGAACGGAGCGCCCGCAACAACCTGTCGTACACGGTGGTGAAGAGCCCTGTCAGCGGGTCGGCATCGATGATTCCGTGGCATGTAGGGTCACTGGTGAGCAGCTCCATAGCCGAACCGCTGGTGACTGTGGCCGATGACAGCGAGGTGTTTGCCTATTTCTCCGTAACCGAACGACAGGCCATCGACCTCATCAGCCAGCACGGCTCGCTGGAGGCGTTTGTCAGACAGTCGCCCGCCGTAGGGCTGCGCCTGGCCACGGGTGCCGACTATGCCGGGCAGGGGCGCATCGACGCCGTCAGCGGCACGGTAGACCAGCAGACGGGCGCCGTAACGCTGCGCGCCGTCTTCAGCAACCCGCAACGGCTGCTGCACAACGGGGGCACGGCAACGGTAGTGGTGCCACATACGCTCGACAGGTGCATCGTCATTCCGAAGGAAGCCACCTACGAGCTGCAGAACCGCATCTTTGCCTACAAGGTGGTGAACGGCCAGACGAAGGCCCAGCCCATAGAGGTGTTCAGGCTGAACGACGGGCGAGAGTATGTGGTGGAGAGCGGTCTTGTGGCTGGCGACACCATCGTGGCCGAAGGGGCTGGCTTGCTGAAGGAGGGAGTGAAGATAGGTGAGTGACACTTAAACAATACTGTATTTAAGGTGAATGTACGGACGTTTATTGACAGACCTATACTGGCATGCGTCATCTCGGTGCTGATGGTGCTGCTGGGGTTCATCGGGCTGAGCCGACTGGCGCTGGAGCAGTTCCCTGAGATAGCGCCGCCCACAGTGCGCATCAATGCCAGCTACACCGGTGCCAACGCCGAGACCGTGCAGCGCACGGTAGTGGTGCCGCTGGAAGAGGCGCTGAACGGCGTAGAGGGCATGATGTATATGTCGTCGACGGCATCGAATACAGGTTCGGCCTCCATCTCGGTGTTCTTCCGCCAGGGCACTAACCCGGACATAGCGATGGTGAACGTGCAGAACCGCGCAGCCACCGTACAGGGACGCCTGCCAGCCGATGTGGTGAAGGGCGGACTGACCGTGCGCAAGCGCCAGACAAGCAACATCAAGCAGATAGCCCTCTACAGCCCCGACGACTCGTTCGACCGCACCTTCCTGGTGAACTATACGAAGATAAACATCGAGCCGCGGTTCTCGCGAATACCTGGCGTGGGCGAGGTGAACGTGCTGGGCGCCGACTACTCCATGCGCATCTGGCTGAACCCGCAGAAGATGGCGCAGTACGGGCTGACACCTGCCGACATCAACGCCGTGCTGGCCGAACAGAACCTCGAGGCTGCCACGGGCACACTCGGGGCCGAGTCGGAGAACACATTCCAGTATGTGCTGAAGTATCGAGGCACCTACGAAGAGGAGCACGACTACGAGCAGATGGTGGTGCGCTCGCTGCCATCGGGCGACGTGCTGCGCCTGGGCGACGTGGCCAAGGTGGAGCTGGGCACGCTGAACTATGCCATGATTGGCGAGACCAACGGCCATCCTGGCGTGAACATCATGATAAACCAGACGCCAGGCTCCAATGCCAACGAGATAATCAGCATGATAGACAGCGAGGTGGAACAGCTGCGCAAGGAGCTGCCCCCAGGGCTGGCCATCGAAGACCTGGAGTCGAAGAAAGACTTTCTCAATGCCTCCATACTGAGCGTGCTGGAGACACTGGTCGAAGCTCTGCTGCTGGTCATTCTGGTGGTCTATGTGTTCCTGCAGAACCTACGCGCCACACTCATACCGGCTGCCGCCATCGCTGTGTCGCTCATCGCCACGCTGGGAGTGATCTATGCCATCGGCTTCTCGCTGAACATGCTCACGCTGTTTGCCCTGGTGCTGGTCATAGGCACCGTGGTCGACGATGCCATAGTGGTGGTAGAGGCTGTGCAGGCTGAACTGGACACGGCTCACCCCTCTGAGCCCGAAGGGGAGGGCAACCCCTCAGGGGCTGCAGGGAGGGCCGTCACCCTCCGCGCCATGCACGGCATCACCTCGGCCCTCGTCACCACGACGCTGGTGTTCATGGCCGTGTTCATCCCCACATGCTTCATCAGCGGCGTCACCGGCACCTTCTACACACAGTTCGGCCTGACCATGGCCATCGCCGTAGGCATATCGCTGTTCAATGCGCTGACGCTCTCGCCAGCACTCTGCGCACTGCTGATGAAGCGCACCCGGCCACACGCCGAAGGGCAGAGAGAAGCCAATACCCCTACCCCATACAGAAAGCGGCCGGGGCTGTTCCTGCAGCGAGCATTCCTTGCCCTGACGCACAGGTACAAGCAGGCGCTGGTACCCCTGCTGCGCCGACCCTGGCTGTCCGCCACGCTCGTTGTGGTGGCCATAGCGGGGCTGTCGCTGCTGATGCGCCACACCAAGACGGGCCTGGTACCCAACGAGGACATGGGCACACTGTTCATCAACGTGCAGGCAGCACCCGGCACCAGCCTGTCGCAGACCTACCAGATAGTGAAGGAGGTGGAGCGCCGCATAAAAGACCTGCCCCAGCTGCGCATCTACTCGCTCGTGGCAGGCACCAGCAGCAGCTTCGAGCAGTCATCGGCCAGCGGCAACTTCACCCTGAAGCTGAAGAACTGGAGCCAGCGCCGAGGCAAGGGCGACGACGTGCTGTCGGTGCAGGAAGAGATCTATCGCCGCACGGCCGACATTGCCAACGCCAAGATACAGGTGTCCACTGGCGCCATGATACCGGGCTTCGGGCGCACCAACGGCTTCGAGCTGTATGTGCAGGACCGCAAGGGCGGCACCATGCAGGACCTGCTGGCATACACCAACCAGCTCATCGGCGCCCTGAACGAGCGCGAGGAGATCTCGCGTGCGTTCACCAACTTCTCCATGAACTACCCGCAATACCGCATCGACGTCGATGCCGCCCTGTGCAAGCGGCGCGGCGTGTCGCCTGCCGATGTGCTCAGCGCCCTACAGGGCTATATAGGCGGCTCCTATGCGTCCAACTTCGTGCGCTTCACAAAGCTCTATCGTGTCATGGTGCAGGCCGAGCCGCAGTACAGGCTCGACCAGCAGTCGCTCGACAATATCTTCGTGCGTAATGCCCAGGGCCAGATGTCGCCCATAGGACAGTACATCACCCTCACCCGCATCTACGGCTCAGAGACGCTCTCGCGCTTCAACCTCTTCCCCAGCATATCGGTGAGCGGCGTGCCCGCCGAGGGCTACAGCACCGGCCAGGCCATCGACGCCATCAGGCAGACGGCAGCCCAGGTGCTGCCCGAAGGCTATGGCTACGACTTTGGCGGCATGACCCGCGAGGAGGCGTCGGCACAGAACACCACGGCCATCGTCTTCGTCATCTGCATAGTCTTCATCTACCTCATCCTCTGCGCTCTCTACGAGAGCCTGTTCGTGCCCCTGGCCGTCATCCTGAGCGTGCCGTTCGGCCTGGCTGGCTCCTTCGTCTTCGCCCAGCTGTGGGGGCTCGAGAACAACATCTACATGCAGACGGGTCTCATCATGCTCATCGGCCTGCTGGCCAAGACGGCCATCCTCCTCACCGAATATGCCTCAGAGCGGCGCCGACAGGGCATGACCATCGTGCAGGCAGCCCTCGCGGCAGCCGGCGTGCGCCTGCGACCCATTCTCATGACGTCGCTCACCATGGTGTTCGGACTGCTGCCACTGGCGCTGGCCACTGGCGTGGGTGCCAACGGCAACCGCTCGTTGGGCGTGGGCACCATTGGCGGCATGGCCATCGGCACGCTGGCGCTGCTCTTCATAGTGCCCGCACTCTTCGTTGTGTTCCAGACCATCGAGGAGCGCGTGATGGGGCGACGCGTCGGCAGACAGGAGTAATTTTTTTTCTACTACGAATTTCACTAATTATACGAATTTATCTAATTACTCTGAAACCGCATGGAATTCGTGAAATTAGTAACTCAACTTTCTGAAGTCTCTATGTATTTACGATTTGACGATTTACGATTTACTATTTATTTACGATTTAGCGATTTGATGATTGATTGCGCACCATCCGGGTGGGCAAAATAACCAAATAATCAAATAGTCAATCAATCGTAAATAGTACATAGTAAAATAGTAAATAAACATGCGAAACTTAAATTAGTAAAATTCGTAGTAGAAAATATAGGTGGGAATCTTTTGTTACATTACTTGACAAACACCTTCTTACCGTTCACGATGAACAGACCGTGCAGTCCGCTGAGCGATGTGGTCTGCACGCGCTGGCCACTGAGGTTGTAGACAGCGATGGGCGCGGTGCGAGGGCTGTGGGTCGAAGGCACAATGCCAGTGGGCGTCTCCGTGCCGAGCAGACTCACCAGCTGGGCCACTATGCCAGGGGCAGAGGCGGTGGTGTAGCCATCGAGCATGAGCGTGCAGGCCAGCGAACCGTTAGAGTAGTGGTTGTGGTCGGTGAAGCATGCGATGATGGCCTGTGCGGCTGCGTCGGCAGAGGCATAGCCGTTGGCGGCATAGTCGGCCACGTAGGCATTGAATATCTCGTCGGCGTTCTTGCCAATCTCAACAAAGCCCAGGTAGTTTTCATCGTTCTGTTCGCGTTCTGCTGCCACACGGCGCACCACGGTCTCGTAGCTGTCGCGGCGATAGCTGTCGAAGGTGGCAGTTTGTGCGTTGTAGCCGCTGGCATAGTTGCTCACTGCACCATGAGGTGTGTAGGAGTTGATGATAATCTTAGCGCCCAGAGCCTCAGCGGCATCGAGGTAATAGTTCATGTCGGCTTCGAAGCTGCTTCCCATGCCGTTGGTGCCGTTGTTGCCGAACATCACGACGTCGTCGGGATAGATGTCGAGCAGCACGCTGGCCAGCTTGCCCTGCGTGTAGTAGGTAGAGAGATTGCGACCTCCGGAACCGTTGTTCTGGAACTCGCAGAGGGCGGTCAACTCAGGATATGTGTTGCCGCTGGTGAGACTTGCCAGGCGATATGCCCACGAGCCGTTGTTGGCCGAGGTGGAGTCGCCGATGTGGTGAACACGGCGCTTGGCGCGCTTCTGTCGTGCAGTCTGCTTTGTGACAACCACCTGTGCCAGACGTGCCACACCAGTAGCGTCGGCAGGAGCCAGGTGCAGGTCGGCCACATCGAGCGTGGCGGGCAGCGTGTGGGTCTCGGTGGCCATCGTCTCGTGGGTGCCGAGAGTATAGCCGGCAAGGTCGCTGTTCACATAGCCCGTGCTGAGCGTGCCCTGATAGGTCACCTCGAGGGTATAGAAGCTACCCTTCTGCACCTTGAGGTCGAACTGCAGGGTGCCCTCCAGGTAGTCGGCGGTGGCATCGGTGGCCGAGGCCGTGCCTCCGGCAGCGGGTGTGCCAGCCACAAGACCGTAGCCGTTGGCAGCACTATAGGCTGACTGCGGGCCAACGAGGGTGAAGCCCTCGGCCACAGCCTCATCGTCGGCATAGCCGAAGTCGAACTTCATGCCGTGTATGTTCACGCGGACGCTCTTCGTCAGCTCTTCGCCCTGGCTGTTGGTGCCCGTGGCACGAACGGCAAGCTGAATGGGGGCGGCAGCCGAAGTGACGCTGAGCAGGCCGGTCTGCGCATCGAAACTGATGCCCTCGGCACCGCTGAAGGCTATAGTGTTGTCCTTGTCGTAGAGGGCCAGCACGACATTGCTGTGCAGGTCGTTGCCCTCGCCGTCGATGACGATGGCCTCAAACTGTACCGTAGCCGTTTCACCCTCGTCCATGGGTATGGTGATGCTTGATGTGCTCTGGGTGAACTTGATGCTCTCGGCCGACGTGGTGAGGCTGAGGGGCAGTGTGCGGGTTACACCGCCGATGCTCACCTGTATGGTGACTGTGCCAGCCTCGGCCGTTGCTGTTGTGCTGACGGTGGCAACGTGCGAGTCGGCCTCATCGGGGGTGATGACCACCGACTGCTGCATGTCTTCCTCTATCACGCTCCATGTGGCCTGTCCGGTGACGGGGCGTCCGTAGGTGTCGCTGATGGTGGCGGTGAGACGGGCCTGCTCGCCTTGCGGTATGGATAGTGTGGTCTTGTCGGCCAGCAGCGTGTAGCTGTCGGCAAGGACGGTGGGCACGTAGGCCTCGTAGGTAGCCATGTCTACCGAGCCGGTGACACTGTTGCCCATGCCCACGCTGAAGAAGGTGGGGCTGGAGGTCTCGGCCCAGGGCAGTACGCCGCTCTGGCCTAACAGCTGGCCGTCTGTGTCGCTGACGATGACATAGCAGCGCTCGCTGCTCTTGTCGGCCGAGAGCACCACGTCGTACCATGTGCCGGTGGTGAAGGTGGCCTCAGCGTCACCAAGCGTCAGGGCAGTGCCGTTGAGCTTCATGGCAGAGCCTTCGAAGCTGAGCGACACGGGGCAGGTGTAACGGCTGGACGACCAGAAGGGATAGCCGCCGGTGAGCGTCACCACGGCGCCGGTCTGGTTGAAGCGCAGGCGTGTGGCGAAGACCACCTGGCCTGTGGGGGCATCGATGGTCTTGGTCAGGACGTGCGACTTCTTGGCGGTGTTGGCCGTAAGGCGCACATACTTAGTGCCGTCGGCATCGGCCATGAGCGTAGCCGTGTGGCTGTCGCTGCCTGCTACGCACCATCCGCCCAACATGGCGTCGGTAGCGGCGCCGTAGGTGTCCTTAGTGACCTGATAGCCCACGAGGTCGGCGGGATAGGCCGAGAAGTCGGCAGGATAGCCTGCCAGGGGGAGCACCTGTGTGGCAGCTCGCGAGAGGTCGCCCTGTGCCAGCACATATTTCTCAGCAACGGTGGTGGTGCCGTTGTAGGTGATGGTGGCGGTGAGCTTGCCGAAGAAGTTCATCGGCACGTCGCGCAGACAGAAGTCGGTGGCCACTTTGCCCTCGCCGTTCACGGAGAAGGCGCCGTAGGAGTCGCAGTACTGGCCCTCGGTGTCGTTGGCCGTGCGGAAGCCCTCGATGTTCCACACCACGCGGAAGTCGGTAACCTTGGGGTTGATGGTCTCCTCGCTGATGAGGGTGCCGTCGCTGCCCGTGATGTTCACTGTATAGCGATTGGCGAAGGCCTCGTCGGGCGAGGGACCAAAGGTCATGCGCTGCGCACCGGCGATGGTGGCGCTGACGATAGGCTCAATGTAGTCGGGGTCGTCCTGCAGCACGTCGGTGGTCACCTTGATGTTGTCGATGGCATAGCAGCGGTCGGTGTTGTCGACGGCACTCTCTATGCGCAGCTTGGCAATGTCCTTCTTCATCTGTCCGATGGTGCCTCGCTGGGTATTTACGACGGAGCCGTTCTTAGAGAACTCGACACTGACGCTGCCGCGCGCTGTCAGCGTGACGGCGATGTGGGGATTGCCCGTGGCGGTATAGGGCTTGCCGTTGCCGCCAAAGCCATTGGCGTTCTGCAGGCCGAAAGCCCCGAAGCCCACCACATCCTGCCCGCCGATGGTTACGGCAGTCACCGAGCAGCTCTGGCTGTTATATACATACGATGCGAGCACGTCGCCATCGCTGTTGAGCAGCGACACGGTGGTGTTGCGGCTGTTGCCAAAATAGCCGTGGAAGGCGTCCCACTCGGCGGTGGCGGTAGTGCCGTCGGCGATGGCCAAGGGCTGGCCATCGGCATCGCTGATGGTGCCCTCAACGGTGGTCTTACACACGGCCAGCACGGGGCCGAAGCCCGTAAGCTTGGTGTCGTAGACGGCGGCGGCACCCACAGCCAACTCTGTGGCCGTGACGCCAAAGATGTTGGTGGTGCCCGAGAAATCTTCGGTCAGCACGGTGGTCTGTGCACTGGCCGACCCCGCTACAGCCGCTGCCATGGGCAACAGCAGTGCGGCAAGAAACTGTCGTAGTCTTTTCATTTTCTTTGTTTTGTTATTAGTTACTCAACTTTCTGAAGTCTCTATGTATTTACGATTTGACGATTTACGATTTACTA
>ERZ842401.6963-NODE-6963-length-11805-cov-4.311489_pt1 | contig 11805 bp, 9 predicted proteins | sample MGYA00521270_ERZ842401 | MGnify/ENA primary metagenome ERZ842401 (study PRJEB31892, sample SAMEA3878208) | bioreactor metagenome | biome: Moose rumen | place: Sweden | collected 2011-10 | study: EMG produced TPA metagenomics assembly of the PRJEB12797 data set... | reverse complement strand
GGACTCGGACCCGCGACCTCGACCTTGGCAAGGTCGCGCTCTACCAACTGAGCTACTGTCGCAAAATAAATTCAGAATTTTAATTTTAAATATCAATTCCTCTGAATTGCGGTGCAAAGGTACAGTGTTTTTTTGGACTGGCCAAATATTTTGACGTTTTTTTTCGAAAAAAAATTATTATTGTTGAAGTTGCAGTAATTCGAAGAACTCTCTACGCCGGTTAATATCCTCAAATTCACCGCAATATTCGATTGTGACAGTTTTTGAGCTTTGCTTCTCGATTCCCCGCATCTTCATGCAAAGATGGTCGGCTTGCGCCACAACAATGACTCCTCGCGGCGAGAGCGTTTGAGCCACGGTTTCGCAAAGTTGGCGCGTAAGACGCTCCTGTATTTGCAGACGCCGCGAGTAGGTGTCAACAATACGTCCGAGCTTGCTAAGGCCTACAATAGCGTCGGCCGGCATATAACCGATGGTGATAGTGCCGTAGAACGGTAGAATATGGTGCTCACATAGGCTATAGAACTCGATGTCGCGCACTATTACCAGCTCGCTGCCCGGTTCTTGAAAGACAGCGGCATTAATTTTCTGCGCCGCGTCCTCTTTGTATCCTCGAGTGTTCTCAAGAAGAGCTTTTGCGGCCCTTTCAGGAGTTTTTAGCAATCCTTCACGAGTCGGATCCTCCCCTATGAGTCGAATTATCGCCTCGTAGTGGTCGGCAATTTCTTTTATCAGTTTAGTATCTGTAATATTGTACTTCATTATCGGTGTTTAAATATTGAATGATGAGCGCGTGGCAGCGGCTCACCATTTTGTTTGTCGACAGTCGTCCGGGACAGTGGCCGACAAGGGTTTATCGCCTTACTTCCAGACGTTGACTTTGTCGCGCACGATGGTCATCTCGGAGGCGTAAGCCGGAAATCGTGCCCGTAGTGCTCGCAGTGCTTTTTTTGCAGCTTCCTCGTCGTCGAAGTCGCCAATTCGCAATCGCCAAGAAGGTGCTTTATAAGTAATGTAAGTGCGATATTGCGGGAACTTCATAGCGATGGCTCGTCCGCGCTCGGTTGCTTTCTGCTTTCCTGTGCGCGACTGACTGGTTTGGTAAGCCTGAATACGCCATCCACGACGGTGACCTGCGACCGACTGATTACGCATAGAGGTGCCGTTGCTGGAGAGCGAACAATCGCTGTTTCGGCTATCGCTCTTGCTCGGTTTTGCATCTTGCTTGCCAGGCTTGGAGTCGTGCTTAGAGTCCTGTTTAGCATCTTGCTTGCCATCTTGCTTGGCGGGCTTATCTGGTTTCGAAGCCTGTGCCGGTTTGTCGGGCTTTGTCGCTTGTCCGGCATTTGAGTTTCGCTTGCCATTGAGTCCGGTAGGCGCATTTATATTTGCTTGTGCAAGAGCCTGCTGCTGCAAAGGCAGCGGCGCCAGACAGATGCACATCAAACTGATGAAGGCTATAATTCGCGAACGTTTCATAATTTGTTAAAATCGATGAAATAACCTATAAATCCGCGGCAAAGTTACGACAAATAATTGTTGTGACCAAATTTATTTGTCAATTCACATTATTTTACATACTTCATAGTCCATCTGTTTTGGCTTAAAAAGTGATAAGTATTGCGTTGCCGGCTACACAAAGAAAGTGAAATCTCTGATTTTATTCTTAATAGCGGCTTATTCTTCTCTTTTAGCCAGAGTCTGACAAAAAATAAAGTACCTTTGTTGTGTGATTTAAGCATTTTTCTGAAAAAAAAGTTGCCCAAAAGGGTTTAGCAAATCGGTTATTGTGTGTATTTATAGTGTATGATACAACGAGAACGACATATTGAGCGGCTGTTCCGACATCACTACCGGTCGATGTATAGCTTGGCTTGCCGTTTGCTGCGCGATGCGGACGGGAGCAGGGACATTGTGCACGATGTCTTTGCCAAGCTACTTGCCGAGCAAGTGGAGTTACATGACGACACCGCTCAATCCTACCTGTTATCAAGCGTGCGCAACCGCTGCCTGAATGTGATTCGCAACCGCAAAATCCACGAGCAAGTACACCAATACATGCTGCTTGCCGATGAGTTGGAACAGACATCGCCCGAAGAACTTGAGCGTGAAATCGAAGCGCTCAAAGCGGGCATCATCGAGTTGTTTCCACCAATCTGTCAAGAGATAATTCGCCTGCATTTCTACGAAGGCTTGCCATTCCGCGAAATCGCCGAGCGACTGGGCGTGAGCGAAACCACCATCTACAAGCACATGCGTAACGCTCTTGACCAATTACGTCAAACATTAAAATCCGCAGAGCAATGAACAAGACCGATTTACTGTTCCAGATGCTGGAACATCCCGAGCAATACAGCGAGGCACAATGGCGTGACATCCTTGCCGATGATGAGTGCCGCGAGCTTTATACGCTAATGGCAAAGACAAAGAGCGCCACACAAGCAACCCAAGTGACCGACGATGAGATTGATGCTGAGTGGCAACGCTTGGCACACCACAAGAACCTAACTGCAACAGTGATTCCTCTATGGCGCAAGATTGCTGCCGCTGCCGCAATCATGATAGCGTTGTTTGGGTTCACCTATGCAGCTGTTCGCACTGGATTCTTCGGTGTAGAAAAGTTTTTGGCTCCAAAGGAAACGACCCACGTGGAGAAGAAAACTACAACCAAAGAGCCAGAAACCAAGATCGAAGAAGTCTTGACCGAAGAAGAACAAGTTGAGGAAGTGCCAGTCAAAGTAGAACCTCATCTTTATGACAACGTGCCGCTGGAGCAGATGTTGACCGACCTTTCGGCATACTATCACGTGGAAGTGGAGTATCGCTCCGACGACGTGCGCTCCCTGCGCCTATACTACCAGTGGGAACCGGACTATCCACTTGACAAGGTGGTGGAGATGTTGTCGCATTTCGAAACTTTCAACATTCGCCACGAGGGAAATAAACTGATTGTTGAATCGTCACAGCAGAGCAAGTAATGAAACGACTATTGACCATCACACTATTGCTGTTCACTCTTGTAAACATCGCCACGGCGCAGCGCGTCACGCACAACTTCAACAATGTGTCGATGAGCGACGCTCTGAAATATGTGCAGCAACAGACGAGCAAACACAAGATTGTGTTCATCTATAATGAACTTGAGGACTTCAAGGTGACTACTGCGGTGCACAACAAGTCGGTGCCCGAGGCAATACAGCAACTTATTGGGTTCTATCCCATCCGCATGACACAAAGCGGCGATGAAATATATGTGGAGTGTACGCATAAGAGCGACCGTCACCTCACAGGCAAAGTGGTAGACGAGAACGGTTTGCCGTTGGAATTTGCCGACGTGCGTTTGCTTAACCCGTCCGACTCCACCTTCATAATCGGCGGCGTAACCAACGCCAGCGGCGTGTTTGTCATCCCGCTCGACCAACCGCGAGTGATTGCCAAGTTCAGCTTCATCGGCTACAAACCGGTGTATAAACTCTGCTCCCGCGAAAACGTAGGCACCATCAAGCTTCAAATCGAAACCACCCAGCTGGGCGAAGTGACTGTGAAAGGAGAACGCCCGCAATACAGAATGGTATCAGGAGGCATGACTGTGGATATTCAAAATTCACCTTTGAAAGATGTGGGAACAGCTGACAATGTCTTATCCATGTTACCACAGGTGCAGGGCGAGAACGGAAACTTCAAAGTGTTTGCCAAAGGAGCCCCCGAAATCTACATCAATAACAAGAAGGTGCAAGATGCAAGTGAACTGAAACAGTTGAAATCCACCGACATCAAGAGTGTGGATATCATCACCTCGCCTGGAGCTAGGTATAACGCCGAGGTCGGGGCGGTGATCCGTATCAAGACCATTAAACGACAAGGTGACGGGATAAGTGCTACTTTCTACGGTTGGACGCAGTACAATAAGACATGGGCCACCTACGATGATGCCACGGTTAGATACCGTAAGGGTGGTTTGGAAATCTCCGGCAATTTGATGTTCGATAATCATAGTAGCCTACAAAACAACACGGTGACGACTGACATATGGGCAAATGGGAACCATGTCAATATTGTCCAGAATTGGCCTGCAAAATTCTGGACTACGATGCTTGGCGGAAAAGTGGGGATGAACTACGATTTCAACGAGAATCATTCCGTAGGGTTTACTTACAGTTTGAACGGAACCCTATATGCCGGCGGAACGGTCCAATCACAGCAAACCATCACGCGAAACAATTCCATAGAAGGAATTATCGAACAGATTGGGAAATACAAGAGGAATTACAAGCCAAATCATGAGGGAAACCTCTACTATGTGGGCAAGGTAGGCAATCTTGGCATTGACTTTAACGGGTCGTGGATATGGAAGAAATTTGTGCTCGATCAAGAATCGCTGGAGAGTAGCGAGCAACTGGACTATCGCAGTGTGACCACCCATAACGAGAACCGCAACCGCATGCTGGCAGGAAAGTTGAGTCTCACCTATCCAGTGTGGAAGGGAGAGATGTGCGTCGGTACAGAGTTGACTAGCTCAGTAAGTCATTCCATATACGATAATGTGGAGCATATCGTGGCATCTTCCGATGATGAGATTAAGGAGAGCAACAACGCATTATTTGCCGAATACCAAATGAGTTTAGGACAATGGAGCATTGGCGCGGGATTGCGCTATGAGTCGGTTAACTCCGATTACTATTCATTCGGCCAACACCAAGCCGAACCGAGTCGCAAATATCACGACCTGTTTCCATCGCTCTCGGTCAAATGGCAGAAAAACAAATGGGGTCTTAGTCTGAATTACAACAAGGGTACAAGTCGTCCAACATATTATTCGCTTCGCTCCAATATGCAGTACAACAACCGCTATGAATATGAAGGAGGCAATCCCTTACTGCGACCCACAACAAATCAGAATCTTGAGTTCAACTTCACCTATTCGTGGCTTACTTTTACGGCAGGATATACCCATAGCAAGGACATTCGTTTGTTTTTTGGCAGCCTCTACCAAGAGGGTACAGAGATTACCGTGTACACGAATCGCAACTTCGACAAGTTCGACTCATACTATGCCTCGCTGACAGTGTCTCCCAAACTGAGTTTCTATAATCCTGTGCTGACATTGAATTACTTTCAGCAAGACTTTGACACACAGAAATACGGCATCGACAAGAAACTCGGCAAGCCGCAGTTCGAGGTCAACCTACGCAACTGGTTCACCATCGACAAAACTACCAAAGCAATGCTCTCTCTGTATTACACCACCGACAACGACTACGGCTTCGTCCGCTTCAGTCATGATTACTACATAGGCGCTCGGTTGCAGAAGACATTCCTTGAAGGAGACCTTACACTATCCATCTTTGCGGATGATATCTTCCACAACTCACGCGAACGTTGGACATCCTACTATCCAGTCACCTCAACTGCCAAAGATAATGATATCTATAGGCGTTGTATAGGTACTTCAGTGACGTATAATTTCAACGCGACCCGCAGCAGGTACAGGGGTACAGGCGCCGGCAACGACGAGAAGAACCGCCTATAAACCAATATCGGACCTCAATAACAAAGTAAATCCGGTAAAACAAAAGAACATGAGAAAAGCTATTATTTTCTTGATTATATTAGGGTTGCCAATACTGGCCACGGCGCAGCGCGTCACGCACAACTTCAACAGCACATCAATGAGCGACGCGCTGAAATACATTCAGCGGCAAACGAACAAACATAAGATCATCTTCATTTACAACGAACTTGAGGATTTCAAGGTAACGACATCGATCAAGGGCAAGCCTGTACCCGAAGCCATCAAACAGGTGATTGGCTTCTACCCTATCCGAATGACGCAAAACAAAGACAATGAGATCTATGTGGAGTGCACCCACAAGACAAATCGCCATCTTACCGGTAAGATTGTGGATGAGGACGGCAGGCCCTTGCCATACGCCAATATATCTATACTCAATCAGTCAGACTCGACCTATGTCACGGGCGGATTGAGCAACGAGAGTGGAGTCTTTGTAATTCCAGTTGACGAGACAGGAGTAATCGCAAAATTCAGCTATATCGGCTACAAGCCTGTGTACAAACTCTGCCTGCACGAAAACGTGGGCACTATCCAACTGCAAATAGAGGTCACAAAACTCAAAGAAATTCAGGTAAAAGGAGAGCGACCGATTATAAAGACCGAGGATGGCCACTTAACCTACAACATGCCTATGTTGCTGCAAGTCATACCTGCCGACAACGCCTACGACGCAATTACTCGCAGCATTCCCGGCGTTGCGGAGTTAAACGGAAAAATCTCGTTCTCCGGTCATCCGGTGACCCTTATCATCAACGGCAAACCTACCACACTCACTGCCGAACAAGTGGCAGAGCGGTTGAAACAAATGCCAGCAGATATGCTGGCAAAAGCCGAGTTGATGCCTTCGACACCGCCAAAATATCATATTCGGGGAATGGCGATTAATATCGTAACCAAGGACTTTACTGGCACCAATCAGTTCTCAGGTCAGTTGAATGCGGGCATAAAGCAGCACAAATACACAAGTGGCAGTGCGGGTGCCAGTTTTATCTATAACCATGACAAGCTGAGTATTGACGCGTCATACGACCTTACCGGCGGCACAGGCTATGGTCAAGCGGAGCATGAAGCCAATCATCCGCTCGGTGACCAGCGCATACCTTATAGCGACAAGACCACCCAACGCAGTGACGGTGTCAATCATCAATATCACATTGGCATGGACTACGCATTTGCCGAAAATCATAACTTGGGAATAACCTATACCGGGGAATGGAACGGTACCAAGTCAACCAACACCACTATTGGCACCGCTAACTCCACCCAGCACTCCACAGAGCACGACTATATGCACAATGTGGATGCCAGCTATAGCCTTCCATTTGGGTTGCAGCTAGGTGCATCTTATACAAACTATCAGAACCCACGCACTCAGAATCTCGAAGGATATATGTATGACAACAACCGGAACCTCTCGGTTGACAGCCGGCAGAAAGTGAGCAAATGGCTAATTTATGCCGACCAAACTCATACGTTAAGAAACGGCTGGGAAATATTCTATGGAAGCAAGGCACAGTTCACTAATAATAACAGCTATCAAACAACGCTCAACGAGAACCGCCAGCCAATTGCCGATGCTACTTCACACGTTGATTATGATGAACGCATCCTCAACGTCTACTCCGGTTTCAGTAAACAAGTTGGTGAAGCTCTGAACCTTGAAGCCTCATTAACAGCGGAACAATATCACGCGACAAAGTGGAATGAGTGGCGCATCTATCCACAATTCAATGCCATGTGGAATGTAAACGACAAGAATATGCTAAACCTCTCTTTCAGCAGCAACGCCATATACCCTTCCTATTGGAGCACCATGAGCAGCATTTACTATTCATCGGTATACAGTGAGATTTGGGGCAATCCCGACCTGAAACCCATGTCACATTACGACTTAAATCTCATGTGGCAGCTCAACCGCAAATACACGTTTACTGCTTTTGCAATGCTGGAACCGGACTATTTTGTCCAACTGCCTTATCAACCCATTGACCGCATGGCAGTCATTATGAAAGAAACAAACTTCGATTACTCCAATTGCTATGGACTGTCGGCTTCGGCACAGTTCGCGGTGGGTAGCTGGCTTAACGGACATGTGAGTGCGACAGGTCTTTATCGTCATGACAAGAGCGGCAACTTCTTCGATTTACCATTCAACCGCAAACAAGTCTCTATCATCATGCGTGGTACGGCTGTGGTCAAACTTTCTCAACGACATAACATACAACTCATCCTCAACCCATTCTTCCAGTCGCGGGCTATTCAAGGCGTGTATGACATCAACCCATTGTTCAGACTGAATGCCTCGCTGCGATGGACTTCAAAGAATGGGAAGTGGAGTGTGATTGCTGCTGGAAACAATATCTTCAACAATCACATCACCACACGTTCAAAACAGGGAAACCAAGATTACGATTTACGGCTTTGGATGAATTATGCCAGTGCATCGCTCTCCGTCATCTACCGCATAGGCAACTTCAAGGAGAAAAAGCGAAAAGAGGTAGATACATCCCGCATGGGGTATTAATTCACAGTAAACAAGTATAAACATTTCTCTCAGCTGACAGAAAGCGCACTCATGCCGTGAGTTGCGCTTTTTCGTGTCGCATATTATCAACACTTTACGGAACTGCCATCTGACGACCGTTTCAAAAAATTAGGGTTAACAATCTGATTTTGTGATTGTTAACCCTGATTATGCGGAGAGGACAAGATTCACCGCCTATAATGCCGTGTCAACACGCATCCTGAATATCAATAAGTTACATTTTCTGGTTGTACCTAAAAAAGCCCTTTTTTAGCCTATTACCGTCCCCATATCGTCCCGGTACGGTAGCTATGCAAGGCTTTGGCAGTCAGTTAATAAACCTTTAATTTGACGACGAAATTACGTCATTTAATTTCTCCAAAAGCTGGATTCTGGCATAACGGCTTTGTTGTGAATAAATACTGTACCAGTTTATTTAAAATGAAAAACTCTACTTTACCACAAAAATAACACCGGCTAGACTGGAATAATTGTGTTTTTTAAAAGAGAAGTCTATTTTGTGTAATGAGTTATCAGTAAACTCATCAAGAAATTTTTGAACTTTTGGCTCAATTAGTGTAAATGCACGTTTCATTTTCCATGACTGGCTAATGTCTGATGAATTCGCAAGAATTACAAATAGTCTATTCTCAGCGCCAAAACGCATTTCTCCTTGGTGCTCATACAACCATGTCATCAATTCAATAGGATTATGTTGAGCATCATTTATTATTTCACTTCTGATTTGGTGTAGCTCTTCTATAATATTATCATGCCCTAATTCGCAGAGCTTTTCAGATATGGTGTAAATCTGTTGAGACTCATTTTCATTTCCATTGACAGTAATACCGAATTCTTTTCCTTTAGATTTCAACCAAGGCAAAAGATTTTTGCCCAACTTGGTTTTGATTTTTTCGCTTAGATATTGATTGGGAAAGAATGTTACTTTTAAATCAATAGGATAATCATTTATAAAAAAATCAACACTTTTAATTTCACCGACTGCTGAAATAACCTTTGGATGTCGCTTAAATAATGCTTCTATAAGATAAGATGTCCAGTTGTTGTACCAACTTGTCTGAACATAATTCCATGCATTATCAGCTATTTCTGCACGTTTACTTATCAATTTATCATAGTTACTGATAACTTTAACATACCTACTAACCAGATGTTTGTCCAAAGAATTATTCTGGTCTCCACCCCATGCATAATACTGTATTTTGTATAAGTCTTCCTTCAGGTCAATCTCATTCACGCCCAATGATGTATACCATTCATGGTTCTTGCATTGCAAAAATCGATTGAGCAAATCCACAGCATCATCACGGTTCTCTAAAACCTGAAATAACTCAACATTCTGTTCTGAAATCTTTGTTGAACTTAATGAGATTGCATTGTCATGGATAAATTGCTCAATCTGTCTACCACGGCAAACCGCACGGACTTTTAACCAAAGAAGTGCATTGGCGTTGTTGTTAAACGCATATAAATTTTGTGCTCGGAACTCTTTGTCCCATTTTTCAAAATTTGTCATAGTTTATTATTTTGGTTTGCATACAAATAGAATTTCACTACTGCCAGCTACGCTACCTTTTCCACCTCGCCCAACACTGTATATCTTTCGTTCTATGGTGACATTTCGATAAGATTCTAACATTTCAGTCATAGTAATAATATCTGGATAACTGCGGTCATTGTAACTAATAAGCCATAATGGAATTTCAGTAGACATATCAAACATCCGCTTAAAATTTTGAATGACTTCATTGTTCTTATCAAATCCACTATATCTTTTTGGTTCATATCGTTTGACACCATTTACAAACTCTTTGTCTTTCCAATACTCTACGAAGGTTTCCAAAAGATGATAGAATGACTGATAATCTGCATGACTATTACAATAAGGTGGGTCAAAGTAGACAAGATCAACTCCTTTCAATTTAGGAAGTAAATCAAGTATATTCTCGTTGAAACTCCGATTGTGTTTTTTGTTGTCAAATATTGCTGCATTATAGTGAGGTAACAAGTCAAGAAATAAATCCTTTAAAGGACGGATTAGACTTTTGTTCCTTTTGATACGAGCTGGATCTGCAGCATAATTCAAGGCTTTTGTATGTGCGAAATGTCCCATAGTAACTTTGCGAGTCATAGCTCTACACATAATCGAGAATGCCAGCGACTGTTTCATCTCACACTCAAGCCTTGAAACATTGCTCCTGAAAGAATCTAAAAACCTTGCTTCTTCTCGATTGAAAAATAAATCCGCAAATAAAAGCTCCATTAGATTATACTCTTTTGGCTCACAATTATCTGAAAACAAAACGTCTATATCGTATTGATTGAGCTTGACTCTTGAATTTTCAATCAATGCCTTTCCAATATGACTATTAAAACTCATGAAGTCATTTGTAAGCGTTTCCTTACCTAATTGTTTCATCATGTACGAGATTGATTGCGAGCCACTAAAGGCATCAAGGACAGTGTTGACTTCTTCAGGAATGTACTGAGAAATCCATGCCCGATGAAGATATTTTGCTCCCAAATATTGTGGTTTTGGGAACTTATAATCAAAATAATATTTAGGAAATAGACTATTTCTCATGTTTTTTATAATGCTTTGCGGTTGCAAAAACACAAAAATTACGACATATAACAAACAATAGTGGCTCTACGTATCTATGATTTTTCAAAAAATTAGGGTTAACAATCTGATTTTGCAATTGTTAACCCTGATTATGCGGAGAGGACAAGATTCGAACTTGCGGTAGAGTTACCCCTACGGCAGTTTAGCAAACTGCTGGTTTCAGCCACTCACCCACCTCTCCGGGACCTGTGCTGAAATGAGGATTTTGCCTCAAATGCGGTGCAAAGTTATGACAAAAATTTGTACTGACCAAATTTTTTAGCACTTTTTTATCAAAAATGTTGATAAAATCAGTTTTTGCCGCTTTTTTTGGCTATTTCGCCGTCTGAATCAATAGTCCTTATAAAGATTTATGTACTCCATTACGGCGTCGATGGCGGCGGGTCGCATATCGCGGTTGAGGGTGTCGTCGGCAAGTACGTCGGCCACCACTTTGTATACCATTGCCCAGTCGCTGTCGAGGTAGATTTGCGCGTCGATAAGCGAGGCGATGAAGGCTACGCTGAAGCTGTTGTCGGAGTTCTTATCCAGTGCCATGTGGGCGAGCTGGCTTGCCTGGTTGACGTTGAAGTAGTTAGCCATCGCGCGGATGTATGCGTAAACGGCGAGAGTTTTAGCGTTGAGACGTCGAGCGAGTTCGTCTTCATCCTTAGCGTTGTAGCGTTGCTTGAGGTAGGCGTTGAAGTCGTCGATGGTTGTCTTGCCGTCGAAGTTCCAACCGAGTTTGTTGACCACCGCAAGTCGTACGTCGACGGGGGCGTCGGCATCGGCCAGGAAGTTCATGAGCGCGGGCGAGAGTTCGCCTTCGCTTGCCGCGGCGAGCTGCACCATTTGTTCGTCGGCGTAGGTGTCGGCAAAATGGGTTGACGTCAGCGGTGAGTCGGCCCATGCCGCAAGAGCTGCGAGAGCCATCACTAAAAGGGAAATCAATCTATTCATCGTTTTTGAATTAAAAATTAATAATAAACTTTATAAGAATTAGACTTTGATATATGATAAAAGTTTAATTGCATTGGGTGTTTTTTGTTGGGTGGGACAGTGGTACGCGGCAGGCGATGGTAG
>ERZ842401.6962-NODE-6962-length-11805-cov-5.376596_pt1 | contig 11805 bp, 6 predicted proteins | sample MGYA00521270_ERZ842401 | MGnify/ENA primary metagenome ERZ842401 (study PRJEB31892, sample SAMEA3878208) | bioreactor metagenome | biome: Moose rumen | place: Sweden | collected 2011-10 | study: EMG produced TPA metagenomics assembly of the PRJEB12797 data set... | reverse complement strand
CAGACGATATCATGTCCCCTTCATAGAAAACCGCCTTGGTGTGGACTGTTTCGCCCGGGTTGTATGCGCCTTTGTCGGTAAACAGCTTGCAATGCCGGTCATTTCCATAATAAGAGCTGTAGGAAGCAGGGCCGGAAATTCCGTGCATGGTAATCTGCCGGCTGAGCCTGATGGCGGTGAAGGCTTCTATCTGCAGATATGACGACTTGTGATTTGCGAGGACCGCCCTCAGGTTCTCGGGAAGGAGCGTAAACCCTTCGTCAAGAGCCACATCCTTTGCCACGGCAAGCACTTTCCCTCCTTTGAGAAGCCTCAGCGACGCCACCTTGAGAGGCTCACCGGTCCCGCTGTCGGCCACAAGCACTCCGGGGCCTTTGCTGTCAGTCCTCAGCGCGATGGAAAGGGAATACCGTTCCACTCTCTTGACGGAATATAACTTACCGTTGCGCGCCTCGACAGTGAAAAGCCCCTCCCCCGGGATTCCGATGTTCACCCTCGCCGTATCAATCACGTAAAACCGTCTGGCCGGATTGTTCACATACGAGGAAAACACCTCGGTACGGGTACTCTCATTGATTACCTTGATGTTGGCCCCCGGGAGGTTGCGAAAGGTGACGACTGCCAGCCCTCCTTCCGGGACATTGTCCACGGACCGGATGTCAACGGACTGGGAATCAAGGGATTTAATTATCTCCTGGGCTATGGTGACATTCTTTGCGATCTCCCATTCAGTGCCCTTGAACGCCTTGCGCCGCCTTTCGAAATCCTGACACCGCACCTTGAGAGCCTTATATTCGTCTTCCGTATTCCTCTTTCCCATCTGCCGGAACTGCCATGAAATCAGGTCAGCCTCGGCCATCGCCCCTACTGCCGTCCCCGTATATTTGTCGGCCACTTTCTTCATTCCAAGTGCAGGACTGACAGTATTCCGGACACAGAGGTAATCAAGATATGCTTCCGCAGGATATGCGCCCTGGACTTCCCCCCGCAAAGCCTGCTCCAGGTCGGAACCGGAATTGATACCCTTGCCTGCCAGAGCCCAGAGGGCATATTGCCAGTTGTCAGCTATGAAATTGTGAAGCTGGCCATAGAGCATACCTCCTGTCGATTCAAACCTGTAAAAAGCCCTGTCGCAAGCGCCTCGAAGAGCAGTCTCGTTAGCTTTAAGGAAGATGAGCCCCTCTTTTTCACGCATACCCTGCCCTATCCTGTAACTGAATGTGACAAGGGGGCTGCCATACTCCTTAACCGCCTGGGCATAAGCGTTCTGGGCGGTGGTACGGTCTTTCCAGTTCCGTGAGGCCTTCACGTCCACCAGTTTCCGGGAGGCATCGAAGAAGTCCCAGTCAAGGCGTTTTCCGGAAGCCTCGGCTACAACAGCCTCCAATGCTTCAGCCTGGCCCTGCGGAAGGTCCTTGGACTTGGCTGTATAATATTTCTCCCATAAGGATATGAGCCTGTGACCCTGTTTGTCTTCGCTGACATCTGAATTATGAGCCTTCATAAACGGAATCATTACGGCAGCCAGAGCCACCAAGATCATGGATATCTTTTTCATATTCATGGAACTGTTTATCATTCAACGGCCTCAGCTACTGCAAAAGTGCTGCCACCTACATATATCAATGGAGCCAGGCCTTCCGCTTTATACCTGCGGGCCATGGATACGGCCTTGCGGACTGCCTTTTTCACGGGATCCATTGCCATGGCATTCTCCCTGCGGCCAGCATCACGGAACCGTCTGAGAATATCATCTGAAAGCATCGCCCGGCGTGTGTGCGGGGTCGTGAAGATATATTCCGCACCCGCAGGCATAAGCGGGATGATATCGCCGAGCGCTTTATCGGCCATAACGGCATAAACGATTATCAGTCTGTCATATTCACCTTCCGACAACAACTGACCGAGCTGCCGGAAGTTGTGCATGAGCGCCGGAGGGTTGTGACCGATGTCGGCAATTATCCGGGGACTGGCGGAGATGGTTTCCCAGCGGCCCCTGAAGCCCATCCTGCGGAAATGTTCCCAGATACCGGTCCCGGTAAGTGAATCCTGTGAAAGAGCCGGGAACACCGGAGCCAATGCAGCTATCGCACATTCGGCAGTCCTTATATTAAGCAGCTGATATTCAGCGATATCGCCTTCATCGAGAAGTCTTCCCTTCAAGACAGGTCCCGCCTTGTCGGCACGGATAAGCATGGCTCCCGCCCGGGCGGCCGCAGCCTCGAATACAGGCAGCGTTTCCTTAAGAGCCTCACCTATTACAACAGGTACGCCCGGTTTGATTATCCCGGCTTTTTCTCCGGCTATCGCCCCGAGGGTGTTTCCGAGCAAGTCGCAGTGGTCCAGGCCGATGGATGTTATCACGGAAAGGACCGGATGCAGGATATTGGTGCTGTCCAGCCTCCCGCCGAGCCCGACCTCCATGACGGCCGCATCTACTTTTTTGTCGGCGAACCATTTGAATGCAAGAGCGGTGGATATTTCGAAAAACGACAGCTTGAGGTCCTCGATATCAGCCCGATATCTGTTAAGGAAGCTATAGACGTACCGCCGGCTTACAAGTTTCGAGCCCGCAACCACAGCCCCGCCCGGGCTACCGGCAATGCGCATCCTCTCACGGAAATCCTTGATGTGCGGAGAAGTGAAAAGGCCCGTCCTGTAGCCTGAAGCTGCCAGCGAAGAAGCCAGGAGGGTGCTCACCGAGCCTTTCCCGTTGGTCCCGGCGACGTGGACCGCCCTGAAGCTCTCCTGCGGATTTCCAAGGCGGCGGCAGAACTCCCCTATCCTCTCGAGCCCCGGCTTGTATGCATCCTTGAACGGCACGTCCTGCACCGACGGCACCCGCCGGAACAGTTCCGATATCATATCCTCGTACCTCTGCCTGGAATACTGCCTGCCGGACACCTCGTCATACAGGCGCTCCATCCGCTTTATTCTGTCAATCCGGTCCATATATTCCCAAATATACATCACATTTTTACGATTTTTAACTATTTTTACGGAAATACTGCCAAAAGGTATGACTTCAGCTCTTTGGTCGGAATATGTAATTGACGGAGTCCGTCAGGAGGCATCACCAGGAAGGATGCTGGAAGCGCTGCACTGCGGTGACAGCCCCCAGGGCCCGGATTGCGAACCTATAGAACCTATAATTGACGAGAGCATCGATCCCGACCCCGTGGAAGGCTCTTTCAGCCGCACCAGGGTACATAAGTACCTGGAAGCCATACAGGCGCTCGGGGACATTCCGATACCTGCGGCATATTCGGCAGGAAACACCCGTCTCAGCCTCGCCCGCGCCATACTGGACACCCTCTGGTTCGACGGCAGTTTCAAGCTCGAGGACCTCGGGATAGAGGCTGAATGGAAACTCGGAGGAGACAATGTGGGCGACATGGCCGCATTTTATGCTTCCGTTTCGGCTACAACTGAAATGGCAGACGCCCTGGGAGTACGTCTCGACGGGTATGACATCCGCCAAAGCGACGCCCTGGGCGCGGTTTTTTCGGCATCCGCCGGCACGGGAGCACAATCACGGAAAAGGACATGCCCCGAGACCGCTGGTGCAAGTGCCACGGACTGGATAATCTATATGCCGTTTGACACGTCTGAATACCGTCTCGGAGGTTCGCATCTTTCCCGGGCGACCGGAATACCCGGCGGAAAAGCCCCGGAGCCGGTTGATACCGACTATTTCATGGATTGTTTCGAAGTCGTCAGGGAGCTCTCTGAGGACGGCATCATAAAAGCGGGAGCCACGGTCGCGGAAGGCGGGCTCATGGCTGCGCTGGCAAGGATGTTCTCCGGAGACTGCGGCATTACCGCCGACCTGGGCGGCATTTCAAAGGCATGCGGACAGACGGATATGGTCAAACTGCTGTTCGCTGAGATCCCTGGAGTCCTGATTCAAATTGAAGACAGGGACTACGACTACATAGACGCCGAGCTGCTGCTCCAGGATGTGGCTTACTACCCTATCGGCCATCCCCGGCCCGGCGGCAAAGGCGTCAAGGCCATCATATCGGCCGACAGCGGGGTGTCCGGGATACTGCAGGCCCTGCTGGAGAGCACTGCTTCTGAAGGTGAAGACTGAATATATGAGTGAAACCAAAAGACAGGCCGCAAGACCGGCCAGGAAATACGCCAACGTAAGTGGCGGCATCCATACAGGCAAACCCAAGCTTTTCGTGCTGGACACCAACATAATCCTGCACGATTACAGGTGCATCAGGAAGTTTTCCGACAATGACATTGTCATCCCGGCGGCGGTGATAGAGGAGCTGGACAAATTCAAGAAAGGCACCGACACCCTTGCCTTCAACGCCCGCGGATTCATGAGGGAGATAGACCGTCTGACTGAAGGCCGCTCGTTCGGCACCGACGGCGTCCCCCTGGGAGGAGCGCTCGGACATATCAAGATAGAGCCCAACCACCCGTTCCCGGACGAGCTGAAGGAACTGTTCAAGGATGACATCCAGGATCACCGCATCCTTTCCACAGCCATCTGGGTGCGCGACACCCACCCCGGAAGGTTCACCGCCCTGGTGACCAAGGACATCAACCTCAGGCTCAAGTCGAAAGCGGCAGGGATGGAGGTACAGGACTATCTGACCGACCGCGTGGACGACTCCCGCATTGAAAGCGCCCAGAAAGAATTCCAGACAATCGGCGGCGTCTCCCAGGAGATACTTGCCGAACTTGTAAACGGCCCGGAAGGAAGCATCCCGTGGGAACGGATAGCCAAAACGGAGCCGATGCCCAACAAGCTGTTCAAGCTGTACGGCAGCAAGGAAAGCGAAATCGTCTGTGCCCGCTATGACGCCTCCGCCAAGGTCGTAAGGCTTGTCAAAAAGCTTTATGCATATTCCATAAAGCCCCGCAACGACGAGCAGAAATTCGCTCTCGACGCATGCCTGAACCCCGACATACGCCTTGTTTCCCTTACCGGCGGCGCAGGAACGGGAAAGACGCTGCTGGCACTTGCAGCCGCCCTCGAACAGGCCGACAAATATGACCAGATAATCATTTCGCGTCCGACAATAGTGCTCGGCAACCAGGACATAGGCTTCCTGCCCGGGGACCAGAAAACCAAGATGAGCCCGTTCCTCCAGCCGCTTATGGATAATCTCGACGTTATCAGGGGCGCCCTCAGGCCTGCTTCCAAAGAAGCCCAGAAGATAGAGGCCATGCTGAAGGAAGAGAGGCTGGTGATAAGCCCCCTTGCATATATCAGGGGCCGCAGCCTCGGAAATGTCTATTTCATCATAGACGAGGCACAGAACCTCACCCCCAACGAGGTCAAGACAATAATCACCCGTGCCGGGGAAGGCACCAAGATGGTGTTCACCGGAGATATTTTCCAGATCGACCAGCCCTACCTCGACCAATGGTCAAACGGCCTTACCCACCTGGGCGAGAAGATGGCCGGACAGAGACTCTTCCAGCACGTATTCCTTCGCAAGGGAGAGAGGAGCGAACTTTCGGAAATTGCCGCAAAACTATTGTAAACACTTATATCTATGGACTTTACGCCTTGGACTTTGCTCACTGACGTCGGTATTGTTTCGCTGCTGCTGCTGATTGGAAAATTCCTGAGGGCAAAGGTACGCATCATTCAAAGACTTTTCATTCCGCCAAGCCTGCTCGCCGGGTTCACCGCCCTGCTGTTCGGCCCGGAAGGCCTCGGATGGCTTCCGCTGTCGGGCAACTCGGGGACTTATGCCGGAATACTCATAGCAATGGTATTCAGCACCTTGCCGCTCACTTCATCTTCCACCAAAAAAGGTAATTCGGAGATAGGACGGATGTGGGCATATTCCCAGACAGGCATGCTGCTGCAGTGGGCGCTCGGCGGCGGGATAGGCATCTTCCTCCTCAGCCGTTTCTGGAAGATCAACGACGCATTCGGACTCTCGATGCCGGCAGGATTCTGCGGCGGGCATGGCACCGCAGCCGCACTGGGGCAAGCTTTCGCCGGATACAACGTTCCCGAGCTCCTTACCCTGGCGATGACCGCCGCCACGGTCGGAATCATAGCTTCCGTCATCATCGGCATGTGGCTGGTGACCTACGGCTCGGAAAAAGGATACACCAAATACCTCACCAGATTCGCCGAACTGCCTGCGGAACTGCGCACCGGGATACTTCCGGAAGACAAGCGCCACAGCATGGGAAATGCTTCATTCTCAGCTATTTCCCTTGATTCGATGACTTTCAACTTCGGTCTCGTGGCAGCCATCGCCCTCGGAGGCTACGGCATCAGCAAGGGGGTTGCGCTCCTGGTTCCCGGACTGTCGCTTCCGGTATTCAGCTGCGCCTTCCTCGTGGGTATCCTGATCAAGTGGATCATAGGGAAATCCCGCATTGACCAATATGTTTCCAAACCCATTGTCGGCCATCTGGGCGGGGCGTTCACCGATTATCTGGTGGTATTCGGAGTGGCCTCCATCAAAGTCGAGATAGTGGCGCAGTACATAGTTCCGTTGCTTATCCTCCTTGCCGTAGGACTCCTGTGCACCCTGCTGTACGTCTTCCTGCTCGGAAAAAGGTTCTTCAAGGATGCATGGTTCGAGAAGTCCATGTTCACATGGGGATGGTTCACCGGGACCACGGCCATGGGGCTCGCCCTCCTGCGCATTACAGACCCGGACTCCAAAAGCGGCTGCCTTGACCAGTATGCGATGGCGTATCTCTATATAGCTCCCGTTGAAATAGCGCTGGTGACTTTCTCGCCGATGCTGTTCGCAGGAGGCTTCGGAGGAATTTTCGTCGGGGTATGCGCCATAGCCGGAGCAGGGATCCTGTTGTTCTCCAAAATCCGAAAGTGGATATAATTTATTATATTTGCAGTTTGTCAGAAATTAATGTATCAACCTATGTTTGAAGAGAAAAAACGAGTTTACCGTTTCGGTGGAAAGACCGCCGAAGGAAACGGAAAAATGCGTGAGCTCCTTGGTGGAAAGGGAGCCAATCTGGCTGAGATGAGCCTGCTCGGAATGCCTGTTCCCGCCGGTTTCACCATCACTACCGAATGCTGCGCAGAGTACTACGCCCTCGGAGGCGGCTACAGCAATGACCTCAAGAAGGACGTCGCCCTGGCAATGAAAGCCACGGAGGAAATCATGGGCAAGAAGTTCGGAGACCCTTCCGACCCGCTTCTGGTCAGCTGCCGCTCAGGCGCCCGCAGCTCGATGCCCGGCATGATGGACACCATCCTCAACATCGGCCTGTGCTCGGCCACCATCCCCGGAATGATAAAGAAGACGGGCAATCCCCGTTTCGTATATGACGCATACCGCCGCCTCATCATGATGTATTCCGACGTCGTGATGGAGAAGGCCGAGGGCATAGAGCCGGCCGACGGCCAGGGCATACGCCAGCAGCTTGACCGCATGATGCAGGATCTCAAGGATGCCAAGGGATATGCTTCTGATACCGACATCACCGCCGAAGAGCTCCGCGACCTTGCCGAGGCCTTCAAGGTGAGGATCAAGGAAGTCCTCGGAGTGGAATTCCCCGACAGCGCCGAAGCCCAGCTCTGGGGTTCAATCGGAGGCGTTTTCAAGTCCTGGAACGGAAAGAGGGCCATCGCGTACCGCCGCATCGAGCGCATTCCCGACGACTGGGGCACGGCCGTGAACGTACAGTCCATGGTATTCGGTAATATGGGCGAGACCTCCGCCACCGGCGTGGCTTTCTCCCGCAACCCTGCCAACGGTGACAACAAGTTCTACGGAGAGTGGCTCATCAATGCCCAGGGCGAGGACGTGGTCGCCGGTATCCGCACCCCGAATCCCCTCAACGAGGCTACCAAGAGCGAGAAGAACAAGAACCTCGCTTCCCTGGAAAAGGCCATGCCCGAAGTTTACAAGGAGCTCGACGATATCCGCCTGCACCTCGAGAACCACTTCCACGACATGCAGGACATCGAATTCACCATCCAGGAAGGCAAGCTGTGGATGCTTCAGTGCCGTATAGGCAAGCGCACAGGACTGGCCGCCCTGCAGATGGCCATGGATATGCTCGACGAGGGCATGATAGACGAGAAGACAGCTGTTATGAGGGTATCCCCTTCACAGCTTGACGAAGTCCTCCACCCGATCCTCGACCCCGCATCCGAGAAGAAAGCCGAAGTCATCGCACAGGGTCTGCCCGCATCACCCGGCGGAGCCGTGGGTACCATAGTGTTCACGCCCGAGGCAGCCGTCGCCGCCCAGAAGGAAGGACGCAAGGTCATCCTCGTCCGTGAAGAGACTTCCCCCGAAGACATCGAAGGCATGCGCGCCGCAGTGGGTATCCTCACCGAGCGCGGAGGAATGACTTCACACGCCGCCCTCGTGGCCCGCGGCTGGGGCAAATGCTGCATCGTCGGCTGCGACGCGATGAAGATAAACTTCGAAGAGGGTTATGTAACCTTCGGCGACCGCGCCAAGAAATACAAGGAAGGCGACTGGCTGAGCCTCAACGGTGCAAAGGGTAAGGTTTACGCCGCCCGCATCGACACGATGGACGCCACAGACAACCCTCTGTTCAGCAAGTTCATGTCCATCGTGGACAAGTTCCGCAAGATAGGCATACGTACCAATGCGGACACTCCCGAGGATGCAGCCCGCGCAATGAAATTCGGCGCCGAGGGCATCGGTCTGTTCCGTATCGAGCACATGTTCTACGGCAAGAACAGCGAGCTGCCCCTGGCCAAGATGCGCAAGATGATCCTCTGCGATTCCGACGAGGAGCGCAAGGCTGCCCTGGCGGACCTCGAGCCTTACATCAAGGCCGCCGTCAAGAGCACCCTTTCCATCATGGACGGCAAACCCGTCGTGTTCCGTCTGCTCGACCCGCCTCTGCATGAGTTTGTCCCTAGCACGGAAGAAAAGAAGAAAGAGATTGCCAAAGAACTGGGTATCAGCGTGGAAGAAGTGGAGAAGAGGGGCGAGGCCCTGCACGAGGTGAACCCCATGATGGGACACCGCGGAGTCCGTCTGCACGTCAGTTTCCCGCTCATAGCCGAGACCGAATACAAAGCCATATTCGAGGCTACCGCAGAACTTCAGAAAGAGGGCAAGCATCCCATGCCGGAAATCATGATCCCGGTCACCATTTCCGCCCGTGAGCTCAGCTACCAGAAGGCTATCTGCGACCGCGTGAAAGCGGAAGTGGAAGGCCGGCAGATGGAAAACATCAGGTACCAGTTCGGAACCATGATCGAGATACCCCGCGCAGCCCTCACCGGCGACCGTATGGCACGTGCGGCGGAGTTCTTCTCCTTCGGCACCAACGACCTTACCCAGATGACCTTCGGGTTCTCCCGCGACGACGTGGGCACCTTCATGGGCGAATACCTCGGCAATAAACTGCTTGACGTGGATCCTTTCCAGACAATCGACCAGAAGGGTGTCGGCAAACTCGTGGAGTACGGCATCCAGAGCGGCCGCAGCCGCAGGCCCGAGCTCAAGTGCGGTGTCTGCGGTGAGCACGGCGGAGACCCGGATTCCATCAAGTTCTTCAACAAGATCGGTGTGGACTACGTATCCTGCTCGCCTTTCCGCGTACCTATCGCCCGCCTTGCCGCCGCGCAGGCAGCCATCGAACAGAGCAAATAAAAGCTACTCCATCAATTTTTTATACTTGAAGCGCTTGGGCTCGGTCGAGCCCAGGCGTTTTTGTCTGTTCTCCTCATACTCGGAGAAGTTGCCGTCGAAGAAGACCACGTTGCCGTCGCCCTCGAATGCCAGGATGTGGGTGGCGATGCGGTCGAGGAACCAGCGGTCGTGACTGACAACGACAGCACAGCCGGCGAAAGATTCCAAACCGTCTTCAAGGGCACGTATAGTATTGACATCCACGTCGTTGGTGGGTTCGTCGAGAAGGAGGACGTTCCCTTCGTCCTTGAGGGTGAGCGCAAGATGAAGCCTGTTGCGTTCGCCTCCGGACAGCACGCCGCATAGTTTTTCCTGGTCGGCTCCGCTGAAATTGAACCTGGACACCCAGGCCCGCGCGTTGATATCCCTGCCGCCGAGCCGCACCCATTCGGAATTGCCGGCTATGGTTTCGAACACGGTAAGGTCCGGATCGATGCTCCGGTGCTGCTGGTCCACATAAGCCAGCTTGACGGTGGGACCCACCGTAATTTCACCCGTATCAGGCGTTTCGATCCCCATTATCAGACGGAAGAGCGTAGTCTTCCCTGCGCCGTTGGGGCCTATGACACCCACGATTCCCGCAGGCGGAAGCACAAAGTTCAGGTGGGCGAACAGCAGCCTGTCTCCATAAGACTTGGACACATCCTTGAATTCAATTACCTTATCCCCGAGCCTCGGGCCGTTGGGGATATATATTTCCAGCGAGGATTCCTTCTGCCTTGCATCGGCCGCAGCCAGCTTCTCATACGCCCCAAGACGGGCTTTCTGCTTGGCCTGACGTGCCTTGGGGGCCATCCTCACCCACTCCAGCTCTCGTTCAAGGGTTTTGCGGCGCCGGCTTTCAACCTTCTCCTCCATGGCAAGGCGCTTTGTCTTCTGGTCGAGCCAAGAGGAATAATTACCCTTCCACGGGATACCCTCGCCACGGTCCAGCTCGAGAATCCATCCCGCAACATTATCGAGGAAGTAACGGTCATGGGTAACCGCTATGACAGTACCCTTGTACTGCCTCAGATGCGCCTCCAGCCACTGTATGCTCTCGGCGTCGAGATGGTTGGTAGGTTCGTCGAGCAGCAGCACGTCGGGCTGGCGGAGCAACAGGCGGCACAGCGCTACCCGGCGGCGTTCACCCCCTGACAGGACGGACACCCTGGCATCGGGCGGAGGACACTGAAGGGCATCCATGGCCCTTTCAAGTTTGGAATCAATCTCCCATCCTCCGCAACTTTCTATCTGCTCCGCAAGCTCTCCCTGACGCTCCATGAGCTTGTTCATCTGGTCGTCCGAAAGCGGCTCCATGAACTTTTCCGAGATGGCATTATATTCGTCGAGCATGGCGGCCATTTCCGACACGCCTTCCCTTACGACCTCGAGCACGGTCTTTTCCGGATCCATCCTTGGTTCCTGCTCCAGATATCCCACGGAATAGCCCGGAGCCCATACGACCTCACCCCGGTAGGACTTCTCCACCCCGGCTATAATCTTGAGCAGAGTGGATTTTCCGGAGCCGTTAAGGCCTATGATGCCGATCTTGGCACCATAAAAGAAAGAAAGGTATATATCCTTGAGTATTACGCGGTTACTGTCAGGCAGGACCTTCCCTACCCCGTTCATGGAAAAAATAATCTTTTCGTCTGCCATAATAATCTGTTCAGCCTTCTTGGAACTGTTCGACCCACAAGTTAACATTTTTTCGTACCTTTGACAAAATATACCCGTTGCTATGGAAAAATACCCCACTTCCGAAATTTTCGAAGGCCTGACCTTTGACGACGTGCTGCTCGTCCCGGCACATTCCGACGTAATCCCGCGCGACGTTGACGTGGCGACCAAGTTTACAAGGGAGATATCCCTGAAAGTACCTATCGTATCCGCCGCCATGGACACCGTCACCGAGGCCGATCTCGCGATTGCGATGGCCCGCGCAGGAGGTATCGGCGTCATTCACAAGAACATGACGATCGACCAGCAGTGCGAGCAGGTCCGCAGGGTGAAGAGGGCGGAGAACGGCATGATCTACGACCCCGTCACCATAAGCCCGGACGCCACCGTGGGTGAAGCCCTCGGAATGATGGCCAGGCACCACATAGGAGGCATCCCCGTAGTTGACGGCCGCGGGCTGCTCATAGGCATAGTCACCAACAGGGACCTGCGCTTCCACGTG
>ERZ842401.6961-NODE-6961-length-11806-cov-4.263467_pt1 | contig 11806 bp, 6 predicted proteins | sample MGYA00521270_ERZ842401 | MGnify/ENA primary metagenome ERZ842401 (study PRJEB31892, sample SAMEA3878208) | bioreactor metagenome | biome: Moose rumen | place: Sweden | collected 2011-10 | study: EMG produced TPA metagenomics assembly of the PRJEB12797 data set... | reverse complement strand
TTTAATATAAGTTTTTTCAATATTATTTCCATATTACTTTTATTTTTAAGCATTTCTTGGACATCTATATGTTCTTTTTTTTCATCAATAAAATCAAATATTTGATCTATAACAGAAGCATTTAAATCCAGATGATAATTTTTATAATTTCTTGTAATATTAAAACCAACAACTAAATTATTACCACAATCTAAAAATGAATTAGTTTTAAAGTTAATAACTTCGCTATTTATTTTTGGTATTTCGTAAAAATATGATCCTTTATAATTAAATAACCAATCATATTTCCTTAATTCAAGAAAGTTTGTTTTTTTATCATATTTAATTAGTCCAACGCCATCAAAACATTTAATCATTTCATAATTATTATTTTCATAATAATCAATTCCTACTTCATCTAAATGACTATTAACTCTTATTACCGCGTAACCTTCTTTATAATAATCTCCTCGATCTAAATAACAATTAATATACATTAATTCATTATTATAAGTAGCACTAATATATTCATTATATCCTCCAACATATCCAAAATAATAAGTATCTAATATCTCTAGATCTAAAGAGAGTTTCATAACAAATATTGTACCTTTGTTATTTAAAGTTTTATATGATAATAAATTAGTTGCATAACTAAAGCCAATAACAAACAAATAATCATCTAATATACAGATTTCATATCCTTTTGTTTCATTATCAGTTTCAATCTTTAATCCACCAACTTTTCTTCCTTCATAACTCATTTTTACAATTACCATATTAATATTCTCATGGTAATCATAAGTATATCCAACACCATATACACCACTATCATCATAACAAACGGATAACATCTCACCAATTCCATATTCATAGAACTCACGGTCCCAAATCATTTCTTCCCCAACATTATATGATATATATGGACTATATCCTCTAACATTTAGATCTTCATTTAACCTTCCACTTCTATAGCTCCCAGCAAGCAAAAAGAAATCATCACTAAACATTATTTTATTATACGTGTATCTTTCACCATAATGAGCTATATAATAATCATGAACATCTAAAATTCCATTATCTAAATCTTTTTCATCATAATAATCATCACTTGCTTTGATGCTTAAGTTAAAATAAATGATAACAAAACTAAAAACAAAAATTAAAGTTAATTTACTAATATTTTTCATAATTTCCCTCTCAATAATATATTAGCAAAAATTTCTTTTTTTAATTTTTATTTGTGTTTAAAAATTTTTTTTAAAAAAAATAGCATAGGATCAAAACCTATGCTAATTTATATTTATTTTGTAAGACGCATAACGTCTCTTGCTATAACTAGTTCTTCGTTTGTAGGGATGACGTAAATTGCAATCTTAGAATCCTTTGTACTAAGTTTAGCAACTTTACCTCTAATTGAATTATCCCAATTAAGTTCATTATCGATCTTAACACCTAATACTTCACAACGTTTGCAAATTTGTTCGCGAAGATATTGACAGTTTTCACCAATACCAGCCGTGAATACCATTGCATCACATCCACCCATTAATACATAATAACTACCAATATAATCACAAATTCTCTTTATTTGGACATCAAATGCTAATTTACACTTTCTACCTAATTCTTTTTCTTCTTCAGTAGCATTAGGTTCTAAACCTTTCTTCATAGCATTTTCTAAATCACGAGAATCATGAGAATATTGTGATATTCCTAAATAACCTGATTTATAATTTAAGATGGTGATTAATTCATCAAAATCATAACCAACTTGATCATGCATATATCTTAAAACAGTTGGATCCATATGGCCACTTCTTGTTCCCATTGGGAAACCATCAAGTGGAGTTAATCCCATACTTGTATCTAAACATTTACCATCTTTAATAGCTGTTAATGAAGCACCATTACCAATATGACAAGTAATAACTTTCATATCTTTAAGGTCTTTGCCTTCATATTTAGCAACTTCCATTCCTACAAATTGATGACTTGTACCATGAGCACCATATTTTCTTACTTTATAATCAGTATACCATTCATATGGTGTACCATATAAATAACATTCTTCAGGCATTGTTTGGTGGAAAGCAGTATCAAATACCACCACATTAGCAACATTTGGTAAAATCTTTTCAAAAGCTTCAATTCCAATTAAATGAGGACGATTATGTAAAGGAGCTAAAGGTATTAATTCCGCAATCTTAGCTTTTACATCTTCATTAACTAAACAAGAACCATCAAAATAAGGTCCACCTTGGACAACACGATGACCAACACCACTTATTTCATCAAAGCTATTAATAACTTTTAATTTCTTCATTCCATCTAAAACAATCTCAACAGCTTTAGCATGATCTTTTACTTCTTCTTCACCTTCAAGAACTTTCTTTTCATCGATTTTAAAAGAATAAGCACCTAAACCACTGCTAGCTCCAATTCTTTCCACAAGACCACTTATAATTAATTTCTCTTCTGGCATTTCTAATAATTGAAATTTTAAAGATGAACTACCAGCATTAACAGCCATAATTTTTCTCATTTAATTTTCCTCCGATTTATTTATTTTATTGATTAATTTATCTATTTTATTAAAGGCACTATTGATATTTTTCTCATTTAACTCTTCGTCCATTTGAATAATACCTAAACGATAATCATTTAATACTTCTTTTTTACCAATTAATATGCTCTTCCCCACATGACTAGGACTAACAAAGTTTTTCGGTAAAACAATAAGCCCAATTAATGTGGCAACGCTTATAAGATCTTGTTTAAATTCATCAGTTGCATTTAAAAAGAAATCATTATTTATTAGATAAATAAAATATCCATCATCTAAATTATCAAGCCTTTTTAAAATGATATCATATATATTTTTGCTTTCACCAAAGTCTCCAATAACAATATCACAACTATTATAATTATCATCTTTAGCATCTTGATAATTAATAACTAATTCATTATCTAATAAATCATTAAAACTCTTAGCCACATTAACTAATAATTCATCATTTTCAATACCAATAGCACTAATATTAGAACTAGAATTATTAATAATAGTTTGCATTAAATTACCTGTTCCTAATACAGTATCAAGTATTCTTATATTATCAAGATTAGAATATTTCTTATTATAACGAATTATACTATTAATAATATAACTAAATAAATAATTAATTGTATCAGGAGTAACAAAATCTAATAATAAATTACGAGCTTTAAAACCTTTTATTAATATTAATTCCGTTGCTAATCTAACTTCTTCACTAGTGAATTCACAATTTTCTAATGATGAATATATATTAGCAAGCTTCTTAACACATTTTTGTGATAATCTTTTATCATAGAAACCAGGATCTAATATATCCACATCATCTGTTACTATTTTTGTAATCGCATTACTAACAATAATGAATCCTTCAAGATAATCTAAATGAATATCATCATATATTGCCATGCATGCTTTGTCTACGAAATCATAAAATTCATCGACATGTTTATTTGTAACATTATTCATATGAACTCCTAATAATTAAGTATCTCTATTTTTATATCATCAAGACAAGTAAAAGTAATTAATGCATAAGTAGCTTTCGTTACTCTTGGTAGAGTAACGCTACCTGGATTAAGAATATGAACACCATATTTATAATTAACATAAGGTATATGAGTATGACCATATATTATTATACTACAATCATTTTCTTTTGCAAGATTTGCGAGTAAATCATCATCCAAATAAAAATGATCACCATGAAAAACATAAATACCAAAATCACTAATCCTTATTTTTAAGAACCGATTATCAATATGATAATCGCAATTTCCTTTACATGTCCGGAATGGTGCTAGTTCTTCTTTGTATAATTCACTATCCCCAGCATGTAAATACAAATTTGCATTAGGATGTCTTTCAGTTAATTTCTCAATGAAATCTCTTGATCCATGTGTATCACTAACAACTACTATTTCCATTACCTAATAAACTTTCCATTCTCATAAACGTTTTCTTTAAAAGCACTAACTAAAGCTTCTCTAAATAAAACATCATATTTAACTGGGTTCTTACCATAATTTAAGAAAGGTAAATAACTCTTTTCGTATAAATAATCTATTGTAACAACAGTATAATATTTACTTCTATCAATCGATTCGCCATTAATAGTATAATTCACCGTATCAACATTATCACTTACATAATAGCTATTACTAAAGAATCTTATTAAATCACTACCTAATAATTCACACTTAACAATGGTATTTTCAAATGGCATCATCGCAAATATATTGTCATAATTTATCATTGAGTCTTTTGCCATTGGGAAAGCATTACTTCTAATTCCCCCAACATTGCATATTCCAACATCGCCCTCACCAAATTCTTTAAGGACGGTTGCGGCCCAAACGCCACCAATATCTCTCGTGATGGTGATTCCAGTTTTTCCTAATTCTTGGTTTGCAATATCAATATATTCTTGGTAATTAGTTAATATATTATTAATATCATCTGATTCATTTTTACATTTTGATAAAGCATTATAATTCATACTACTAGCACCAATTACTTTATCTTGATCACGATCATACATGATATTGATTTTGCCAAGGTAAGCCCCATAACAACCAGATTGAATATATGGAACAACACTACCATCATCACGCTTATAATCACCATAATAAGCTTGATGAGTATGACCATTAAAAATAGCATCAATTCGATATTCACCAGTAAATGATACTAATTTCTGGTTAATACTAGAAGTATCTAAGTGACATAAAATAAATACTAAATTACATCCTTCATCTTCTCTTAATATTTTTGTGTATTTCTTTATAGCCACAACTTCATCAGTAAAGTCATATCCTTCCACGAACGATGGAGTAATAGAACTTTCTTCATCAGAACCAATAACACCAATTAAACCTATTTTAACACCTAAGCGTTCAATTACAGTATATGGTTTACACCAACTAGCAAGTTCATTTGTATTTAAATCTGTGCAATTACAACACAAGAAAGGGAAACTCGCTTCACCATTATCAAGATTACCATCTTGATATTTCATTACTACATCAATTCCCCAATCGAATTCATGGTTACCAATAGCCATAGCATCAAAACCAATATAATTCATGCAATCAACAACTGATCTACCTCTAGTCATACTTGATACAGCTGTTCCTTGGAACATATCTCCACTTGATACTACAATTGTTCCATCGTTTTTATTACTTGTAATATATTCACCTAATTTTGAAATACCAGCATATTTACTATTTTCAAATAAAACACCATGAAAATCATTCAAAGCATAAATAGTTAATGAAACAGGATTGATATAAATATCATCAGTTTCAGTATTAACAGTTTTATTATCAATAGTTTCTGTTTCTTTATTAGTTACTTCTTCAGTTTCTTCAACTAATACAAAATTAATATCACAACTAACTAAAAACAAAAATAGAAAAGATAAAATAACTAAACATATTTTATTTAAAAAATACTTTATTTGCATATTTTACTCCATTGATTTTCTTTTTGCATCAAACTTCTTACGCTCAACAGTATCCAATATCTTCTTACGAAGTCTAACACTTCTTGGAGTAACTTCTACAAGTTCATCATCATTAATATATTCCATACAAGCTTCAAGTCCCATAATACGTGGTCTTTTCAAAACAACAGTTGTGTCTTTGTTGCTTGATCGTTGATTGGTTTGTTGCTTCGCTTTCACAACATTTACAGCTAAATCATCTTCTTTATTACATTCACCAACGATTTCACCTTCATAAACATCAGTATTTGGTTCCACAAACAACACGCCACGGTCTTCAATTTGCCCAATACCATAAGCAGTAGTTTTTCCTTTTTCGGTTGCAACTAAGACTCCTAATTTACGAGCACCAATTAAACCTTGTTCCATTTTACGATATTCTAAGAAAATATGAGATAATGTTCCAAAACCTTTGGATGCGGTCATGAAATCAGTTGATAAGCTGATTAATCCTCTTGATGGCATCGTATATATTAATCTTGTTTGAGTAACACTATTTTCCATAGTTTCTAAATTACCGCCACGACGCCCAAGTAAATCAATTACAGGCCCAGCGTATTCATTAGGAACATCAACTTGGACATATTCAAATGGTTCATATTTCACATCATCAATAACTTTAATAATTGGTTTAGGTTTAGCTACTTGGAATTCATAACCTTCACGGCGCATATTTTCGATTAAGATACCTAAATGTAATTCCCCACGTCCACTAACAATCCATTCATCATGAGTTCCTATTTTATTTACTCTTAAAGAAACATCTTTTTGTGTTTCTCGATATAAACGGTCTTCAAGTTTTGTGGAAGTAACGAACTTACCTTCTTTACCAGCGAAAGGCGAATCATTAGTACTAAAATACATTTCAACAGTTGGTTCACTTACTTTTATTTCAGGTAATGCTTTTTCTAAACCGACATTACATATTGTCTCCCCAACAAAAATATCACTTAAACCAGCTACAGCTACAATATCACCAGCATAACTTTCATTAACTTCAGTGCGATGCAAACCTAAAAAACTAAATAATTTTTGAATTCTAAATTGTTTTATTGATCCATCACGACGAATACAAGAAACAATTTCATTATTTTTTATTGTCCCTTCAGCAATTCTCCCAATTGCCATTCTCCCAACATAATCATTATAATCAAGTAAGCATCCTTGAAATTGTAATGGAGCATTACGATCACCACTTGGTGCTGGAACTTCTTCTAATATTAAATCTAAAATTGGATCCATTGTTTCCTTTTGTGTAGTAATATCACTACTTAAACTACTAGATCCATGAGTAGCACTGCAATAAGCTACCTTAAAATCTATTTGTTCATCACTAGCACCAAGCTCAAAGAAAAGTTCTAATATCTCTTCCACAACTTCATCAGGACGAGCACTATCTTTGTCAATCTTATTGACAATAACAATTGGTTTAAGATTATTATCAAGAGCTTGTTTCAAGACAAAACGTGTTTGAGGCATAACACCTTCATATGCGTCCACAACCAATAATACACCATCAACCATTTTCATGATTCTTTCAACTTCACCACTGAAGTCCGCATGACCAGGTGTATCAAGAATATTAATTTTAACACCTTTATACATTATCGCTGTGTTTTTCGCAAGTATTGTTATTCCTCTTTCACGCTCGATATCATTACTATCCATTGCTCTTTCTTCAATTGATTCTCTAGCTTCAAGAGTATCACTTTTCTTAAGCAATTGATCCACAAGCGTTGTTTTTCCATGGTCTACATGGGCAATTATTGCCACATTCCTAATTTCCATAATCTTTCACCTTATCTTTCAAAATGTATCTCTTTCATATTTAATTGACTATAAAAATCTTTCTCATGAGATACTAATATAACAGTTCCTGGATAATCATTAATAGCACCAATTAATGCTTTCTTAGCTTCTTTATCTAAATGATTTGAAGGCTCATCTAATACTAACATATTAGAACTTTCAATTGTTAATCTTGCAAAACGAACTTTTGTTTGCTCACCACCCGAAAGTTCACTAAAAGGTTTTATTGCTAAATCACCAGTAATACCATATTTACCAAGTATAGATCTAATCTTTTGATCATCATAAGTTGGATAAAGTTCTTTAAAATAATTTAAAGGATTAATATTCATAGCACCAAAATATTCTTGGGCAAAATATAATACTTTATTATAAAAAGGCATTTTACTAAAACCAGACAATGGCTCTATTTCTCCTAATATTGTTTTCACAAAAGTACTTTTTCCAATCCCATTAGCACCAATAATAACAATTCTATCACCATAATTAACATTTAAGTTAATTGGTTTTAATAATGGTTTATCATAACCTATCACTAATTTTTTCACAACCAAAGCTTCACTATGAAAACCATTAGAAAAAGGAAAACTAAATTTATAAGTTACTTCCTTCGTTGGTTTTTCCAAAACTTCAAGCTTTTCTAGTTCTTTTCTTCGACTTTGAGCTCGTTTTGTGGTAGATGCTCGTACTATGTTTTTCTTAATAAAATCTTCAGTTTGTTTAATATATTTCTGTTGATTCAAATAATTAGCTTCATATTGTTTAGTAGCTAATTCATGTTGCTTCACAAAACTTTCATAATTCCCCTTGTATCTAGTTAAGGTTTTATTTTCTAAGCAATAAATAACATTACAAACAATATTTAAAAAAGATTTATCATGGCTAATTAAAATAAAAGGATGTTTATAATTAACTAAGAATTTCCCCAACCATTCCACATGGCTACTATCTAAAAAGTTAGTAGGTTCATCTAATAATAGGCAATCATTTTCTTCTAATAGCATTTTCCCTAAAAATACTTTTGCTCTTTGCCCACTACTTAAATTACCAATTAGTTTATTTAAATCTTCATCAATACCTAAACCATTTATAATATTAGATATCTTCGATTTAATCATATAAAAATCATTCTGATCTAAATATTCTTGAATATGGTAAGCTTTATTCAAAATCTTTTCATAATCATCACTATTATCACTAATACTGTTATATAATTCATTCATCTCTTCTTCTTTAAGAAAAAGATGACGATAAACATCATATAAATATTCACTAATAGATAAATTATCAAATACTTTAAGGTGTTGGTCTAAATAACTAAATGTTATATTCTTATCCCAAACAATAGTTCCACTATCAGGGATCAACCTATTTGCAATAAGATTCATAAAAGTAGATTTACCACTTCCATTAGCCCCTACTATTCCAGTATGGTCCATAGGAAGTAATTTAAAATTTACTTTATTTAATAATGTTTCACCTAAATATCCAAATTTTAAATCAGTAACATCTAATAAGCTCATAAACCCAAACTCTCTAATTTATTTATTATACCAAAAATTGTCACTTTTTGCAATTATATTAAAACGCTTTTATAAATAAAGGTTATGTAAAAAAGGCATGAGTTTTAACTCACGCCCTTAATATATTCTTTATAATACTTGATTATTCACCTTCAGAAATAATTGAAACAATTTCTTCATTTACAATGATTCCTTCTTCGTCCTCATCTTCAACTATTTCTTCTTCATCATCTTCAACGATTTCTTCTTCGCCATCATCTTCAACTATTTCTTCTTCATTTTCTCTTACAAAATAGCCAAACCAGACATAAATTGCGTCATCTAATATTTCAAATTCACATCTTTCGTCTTCATAATAGAAGAATATTAAATTCTCTTTATCAGAATACAATTCAAATGTTTCTTCTTTTCCATCGATTGTAATACTAAATGATGATTTTGAAACTGTAATTGTTAATTCACCATCTTCTAAAACATATTCACCTAAGGTTTCATCAGATGCTTCATATCTACTTCTTTTTACATATTCTTCATCTTCAAAATAGAATGAACCTTCATCAAATTCAATATATAGTTTATCATCTTCATCTCTATAGTAAATACCATCTTCATCTTCATATAAAGATAATACTCTATTACCAGATGTAAGTGTGTTTTCGGAAATAGTAATTAAAGCGCCACTATTATAACCATAATAATCTCCGCGATCACTTTCTAAAACATTAGCATTTGTATCTTCTAAAGATGGAATTACAGGATCATCTTGTGGAGGAGTTACAGGTTCGTCTTCGTCTTCTCTTACAAAGTAACCAAAATGATTAGAAATAGAATCTTCATTAATTTCAAATTCACATCTTTCGTCTTCATAATAGAAGAATATTAAATTCTCTTTATCAGAATATAATTCAAATGTTTCTTCTTTTCCATTGATTGTAATAGTGAATGATGATTTTGAAACTGTAATTTTTTGATCACTATCTTCTAGTACATATTCTCCTATTGCTTCATCAGATACTTCATATCTACTTCTTTTTATATATTCTTCATTTTCAAAATAGAATGAACCTTCATCGAATCTAATATATACTTTTCCATATTGACCCTTATAATAGATACCATCTACATCTTCATATAAAGATAATACTTCATCACTAGATGTAATCGTATTATCTGAAACAGTAACTAAAGAATCACCATAATAACTATAATAATCACCACGATTACTTTCTAATACACTTGCAAGCGGATCTTCTAGCTCATCACCAACATATCCATAAATTAATGTATCGCCTTCATAATTACCTTCTAAAGAATAATTAAATAATCTATTTAATTCGTATGTTTCTAAAGTTGCAGTATAATTAATCTTTGATGTAATCTCTTTAATTAATGCAGCACTATCTATTTGATAGAATACATAATTACAATCTGTAAAATAATCATAATAAACGCCTATTGTATAATTTTCTTCTGTTAATTTAGGAAGAGTAATTACAACTTTACTATCATTACAATTCAAACATTCCAAAGTTAAAGATCCATCAGATGATGTTGTTGGAGCTTGGAATGTAGTTCGACTAGAATATTCAGTCAAATATTTATGTATAGTTTCATCCTTTGGAATATATTCACTTTCACGATAATTACAAACTGTACATACACGATATTTATAACCTTCACTAGAACATGTTGCATCATATTCCAAAACCCAATCGCCAAATTTACAATCTTCTAAATCATAATATTGCTCACATACTGTACAATATTTTGAATGATGACCATTGTCATCATAGAAATAATAAACTTCACTACCACTTGAATATGGTGTATGTAATCCAGTCTTAGGAGTAGATTCCAAAACTATCTTTTCATTACATAATGTACATCTTTGATATTTTTCTCCATCAGCTCCACATGTAGCTACTTTTTCAATAACTTCGCCTAATAAATGATCATCAGCTGTTTGTTTTGTAGAATCAAAACCTGGCATAATACAATTTGTAAATCCAGCTTCTTTAAATGATTTAACATTTTCATTAATTGATTTAATTTCAAATGCTGTGCTTGTTTGAGTTGTACTATCATAATATAAAGTAGAAACAACTTTATAAATCATATTAGTATCTGGTTCAATCCAAATTTCTACCTTTGAATTAATAGTATAATATGATAATTCATAATAACAGTATTCACAAGCTTTACCAGCTATAGTTTCATTCTTAGTACTATCTTTAACTACTTCATCGGCTTCTTTCATTTGTTTATAGTAATAATATGCTAAGCCATCTGTACCTTCTAAATAATTATATACAGTAGCTATATCCACATTTTGTGAATAGATAGGTTCTTCATAAGTACCTAAATTCGTCCACATAACATGACTATTATTACCAACTGTTTCACCATAAACAATACCATTTGCATATGTCCAATCTTTAGTGTCTTCATTGTATAAATAATATTTTACACTAGCACTAGAACCATAACTATAATAATATCCATAGCTTTCACCAATTTTTGCAAACGTAAATCCTAAAATTTCTGCCACAAAATTCTCTGGTAAAATATACGCAATTCCTTCAAATTCTAAATTTTCAATTTGAATTAAAATTGTATTATCATATGTTTGGTAATATGGAGTAATTAATACTTGATCATGATTATCAAATGCATATGTATATTGTCCATATAGATTTTCTTTAACAAAACCAGCTTTAACTAATGCATCAATATAAGAATCAAATAATTCATTAGTAATAACACCATTAACTAAAATACTAGCTTCTCCATTAACAGAATATGTTGAAAAGCTTAATGGTGATGTAGAAGTGACTGCTGGGACTATATTAGCAGCATCTTCTCCTAACATTTCTGCTATAAAGCTCTTTGGCCATGGGAGATCGGAAGAGCACACGTCTGAACTCCAGTCACGGC
>ERZ842401.6960-NODE-6960-length-11808-cov-5.988854_pt1 | contig 11808 bp, 7 predicted proteins | sample MGYA00521270_ERZ842401 | MGnify/ENA primary metagenome ERZ842401 (study PRJEB31892, sample SAMEA3878208) | bioreactor metagenome | biome: Moose rumen | place: Sweden | collected 2011-10 | study: EMG produced TPA metagenomics assembly of the PRJEB12797 data set... | reverse complement strand
CGCCCAAGTTCATATTTCTATCGTACAACCATGACTTGTGAAATCTTCACCGATGCCGGTAAACCCGGCTTCGAGCGGCTATACGCTCTTTACCGGACCATGTTCCCCGATCCCGACGAAGCTGAAGATCTGGAAGGCATAAAGGCTTCGCTGGAACTCGTGGGAGACGCCGAACTTACGGAACGCTACGGTAAATTCGAGGAATACTGGATTGCTGCTGTAGAAAACAGAGAAACGGTCGGAGGGGTTAACTTCACATCATTTAAAGGGTCCTCTTCCGCGCATATTAACTATCTTTTCACTTCCCCGGCATTCAGGGAATGCGGAATCGGCAGCGCCCTGCTTGGGAAGGTGCGCAAAATCTCTCAGGCCGGCCTGCTGTTCTGTGAGCAGAACGATCCTTCCCTCATGAGTCCCGGGCAAATTGATGCCGACTTCAAATCAGCCGGCATCTCTTCATCTTAAAAATAAAGGCTAACCGCAAAATCTGGTTGGATTTCTTGATTCAGTGAAAGGGAGATGAGGGTGCCATACTGCAATTTCTGGTTGGAAAAGATACGAATCTCTCCCAACGTCGAATCGAAGCTATATGGTTGAAACTTTTCCCGATGGTGATGTTCGATGAAAGAAGAAGGGCTGGCAGGATTGATACCCTGTCGGCCCTTTTTATTTTGAGTGATATCTTTGCTATTTTGACCAAGCAGGTATTATCCTGCCTCGTCTTATCTCATCGTGGAAAACTTTAAAGAAACGGTCATATTCATCCATTTCCTTCTGTTGCCCCGCCATGGGGACCTGATACAGATACCAGGGTTTATCTGCCGGAAAGCCCGAGCGCTCCCAATACCAGTCAGCGGTGTATATGTCCCGCCCTTCCGCGATAAGGCGTAGGCTCTCGTCCACGCTGGTCACGCGTTCAAGGCGAGCTTCGCTCGCCAAAGAACGGGGCCCATTGCAATTTGTGGTTGGATTGCTCATAATCAGCACTTTATGCGGTCGTTTCATCGTCGATTACTTCGCCGGTTTCCGTGTCCACACCGTCTACAATGGTATCGTCTTCCTCAGTATCGTAATCTATCTCGTCCTCGTCGTTGTTCTCAAACAGGAAATTGGGACCATACTCGCGGATTTCGGGACCATAGAGCAGACCGTGTTGTTCAAGATTCTTCAAATTGGACTTACGATAAAGCGTACGGCCCCTGAGAATCTCGAATGAGTACCCGCGTCCACGAAGGTTGTTTTCACGGATAAGACGGTTGATACATTCCGTATAGCCGTTGGAGATGGCAGCAGGACAGTTCCACCAGTTGAAGATGGCCTCGAAATGGTTATATACCATCTGCGCCACTTCCCTGAACTTATCAAAGACTTCGTCCTGCGGAATAGACAACTCCCATGCCTTGAAGGCGGCAATGGCGTTGTCCCTCGACTGGGCGTTTTTCTCATAGATGTCGAAGAAGTCCTCCTTCAGGTCATACGCCTGCGCCAGAACGACTAATTTCGGCTTTGAACGCAGAAGACGTATCTTTTCCTGGTCTTCGGTCGAAAGCTTGCTGTTACGCATTTTTAGGGTATAAGCAAGGCCCTTCTTCGTCTTGATTCTGTCTTTCTTCGGGAGGTCGGCCTGTACGGTGCGCCGGACATAGTCAAGTGCCTCATTCGCCTTGGCTACGACATGGAAATGGTCTATCACCCATTGGGCGTTCGGCATCGTCGATTTCAGCGTGTCCTCGAAGGGACGGTACATGTCGGAGCATACCCACAGAACCTTATCGGTGTCCGGAAGGTCGGTGAAATAATCAATGAGCCTTTGCTTGTTACGGCCCTGGAACATGTCGAACAGGGTATGGTGCTCAAGGTCCGTGACGACCGTCACCTCGCCTATCTTCTTTATCTTGATTTCGTCGATTCCGAGGAACGACGGAGTCTTGAACCGCATCTTCTCCGCCTTCTCCCGAAGGAAGTCCAGGAAGATGTTCTTTGCCGTGTTCGGAGCGAAAGCGTAGTCTTCACAGACCTGCTCGAAGGTCATGCGTATGGAACGCTCGGTGATGTCCGTAAAGGCCCGCTGCGTGACCGAACGGCGGGAGTCGATATTGTTCACCTCCGGCTGGAAGATGTTGTTGCATTCCTTGTTCTGACAACGGTAACGGGGCATCTTGATATACAGTACGACAGGACAGCCGCCCATCGGAGTGTCAAGCACCTTTATCTCCCGCTCGCCATGCTTGTAGAGCCTGCCGCCGCACTTCGGACAGCATTCGGGCTTTTCCCCGTCATAGCGCAGATTGAAAGTCCTGACGGTCCTGCCGTCCATTTCTTCGTCTTTCGTGGAGACGACATCGCAGTTGTCTATCTCAAACAACTGCTTTACGAGAATGTTACCCATATATCGTTGTCAGCGTTCCCTTTCCGCGTTGATTTCCTGAATGGCCTGCATGATGTCGGGGATATCCAGACGCTTCCTCTTGTCGACGAGGTCGTAGATGACCTCCGCGAGGGGACGCCATGCCTGCGGATCGTCGACCACGGTGGCCGCCAGCTTGGCGAACTCGTTGTTCATCAGGGACACCGCAGCGAGCTTGATGATGCTCTCCAGACGCCCGTCGGCTATGACGGAATCCTTGCTGTTGGTGCTGTTCTGAATCTGCACGCGGGACACGTCGTCGCTCGCCACGTAGTCGGCTATGGCGTTGATGGTCCGGGCTCCGGTCACGGCGTTCGTGTCCTCGCCCCAGATGCTGTTTATCTTGGTGATAATCTCGCGGAGCTGCTTCTTCTTCGCCGACTTGCCCTTTCCTCCGGCGCCCATCGGGCGCAGGACGGCGTCGTCGCCGTTGTAGACCATCTGCGTCTCGTTGATGCGGTAATCTGTCAGCACGAGGTTCTTCACGTCGATCTCGTCGAGGGACGTGCCCTGCGTACGGTGATACAGGAGCTTGGCGAAGGCATAGAACACTTCGAGGTCCGGATCTTCGAGGAAGATGACCTGGGAGATATAATCGTACGCGTCGCAGAACCGCTTGAGTTTCTTGCGGAAGTCGGCCAGCCTGTCCACCTCCTCCTGAATCTCCTCGATCTTCGCCCGGGCCTGTCCCGCGGTCTTCGTGTCCTTCTTGGCCGTCGCTTCTTCGAGGATGTCGCGCCACGTCACGAGAGCCGTGTTCTGCGCCTTGTTCTGCGCCATCCAGCGCTCCGCAGGCGCGGAGACCGCCGCATAGAGCTTCTGACGGGAGATATCCTTGTTGTCGCTGAGCTTGGCAAGGGACTCGTACCGCACTTTCTTGAAATCCTGGAACTCCGCGTCGGTGTAAATCGTCGCGTTGTCAAGGGCCTTTTTAATGTCGTAGATGATGTCGAGACTCTGGGCCTTCTCCATTCTCGCCCCCTGGTCGTACTTCTGGAAGGCGCGGGTGACGGTCTCCGGGTCGTTGACAAAGTCCACTATGAACACCTTGTCCTTGCCGCTGTGGCGGCGGTTGACGCGGGAATATGTCTGGACTATCTCGATGTCGTTGGCGATTTTCTTGTCGACGTACATCGCGCAGAGCTTCGGCTGGTCAAAGCCGGTCTGGAACTTGTTCGCGACGATAAGGATACGGTTCGCGGGGCGGTTGAACGCCTGCTCGATGGTCTCGTATCCGAGATTGTTGATATTGTCCTCGGTATACTCGAACTCCGTCTTGATGACGGTGAACGGATTGTCCTCAAGATTGGCGTCGTCGGGCGTCACGCACTTGTCGCCGGTAATCTTTCCAGAGAAGGCCACGAGCGGCTCTCCGGGGACCTTGAACTGAAGGTGCTCGGCAATCTTGCTGCGGTCGTATTCGGGGTGCTTCTTCAGATATGCGTCGATTGCCGCCTTGTAGCGGATGACGGACGAACGGAACGGAGTCACTATCATGGCCTTCGCCTGCCCTTCGAGAAGGGACGCGACGTTCTTCACGAAGTGTTCGATGATGAACTCCGCCTTCTGCGTGACGTTCGTCGGATGCAGCGTCTGCCACTGGGCGATGGTCTTGAGGGCCTTGCGCTGGTCGACCATCTGGTCCTTCACGATGTCCTCCTTCATGCGGTAAGCCGTCTTGTAGGGAAGATAGCCGGTCAGGACGTCGAGGATATATCCTTCTTCGATGGCCTGTCGCATCGGATACAGGTGGAACGATTCGGGAATGGGATTCCCTTTCTTGTCCACCTGGGAGCCGGGCCTCCCGAAGATGGTCTTCGTCTCCGCCTTCGGCGTTGCCGTGAAGGCGAAGAACGACACGTTCTCCGGCATTGTGCGGGCCTCCTGCTTCGCGAGGAAGTACTGGTCTATGAGGTCTTCGCCCGTCACGTCTGAGGCGTCAGCGAACTTCGCTTCAACCTCCTTCTGCTTCTCCTTGGACGCGAGGGTGAGGGCTGCGTTCATCTCCTTGTTGTAGACGCCCTCGGCGGCCCCGTGGGCCTCGTCAATGAGGACAGCGAAGTTCGCTCCCGTGAGGTCTTTCGCCTTGGCTATCTCGTCAAGGGCGAAGGGGAACGTCTGGAGGGTCACGACGATGATTTCCGTCTTGTTCCGGATGGCCTCCGCCAGCTGCTTGGACTTCGCCGTCCCGCTGCGGTGCCCTGCATCGTCGAAGCCGACATGTTCGATAAGGCCGACGGTCTTCTTCAGCTGCTTTATGGTGTCACCGATGTTCGTGTCAAGACTCACGCGGTTCGTCACCACGATAACGCTGGAGAACTTGCGCTCCCCGTCCGGCTCGCGCATGCGGATAAGCTCGTGCGCTATCCAGGAAATGGTCGAGGTCTTGCCGGAACCGGCGGAATGCTCGATAAGGTACTTCTGCCCTACGCCGAGGTTCCACACGTCGGCAGTCGCCTTGTTCACGCAGTCCCACTGGTGGAACCGGGGGAAAATCTGACGCCTAACGGTGCGGAGACGCCCCGTGGCGTCCTCCTCCTTCTTCTCCTCTTCATAGATGAAGTTATGGAAGATACGGAGCCAGTTTTCCTTGCGGCATATCTCGTTCCAGAAGTATCCGGTAGGATAATCCGCGTCCCCGGCCTTCATGGGCACGTTGCCGGCATGGCCTTCGTTGCCCTTGTTGAAGGGGAGGAAGTGCGGCTTGTCGCCCGACAGGTCGGTGCACATCCATATCTCGCTCTCGGAGATGGCGAAATGCACGACCGCACCCCTCTTGTAGAACAGGAGGTAGTTTTTGCGGTTCGTCACCGGTTCGATGGGCTTGCGCTGCGTCTGGTACTCCTCGATGGCGTCGTAGACCGTCTGTGTGAGTTCGGTCTTGATTTCGGCGGTGGCCACGGGGATGCCGTTGATGAAGAACACGAGGTCGAGGGACTTGTTCCCCGCCGTCTGGTAATGCACCTGGTGCATGACGCGGAGGATGTTCGCATCGTAGAACAGCTTCTGCTTCGGCAGACGCGGATCGTCCGGATAGTGGCCGGAGCAGGTGATCGTCCCGGAACCGGGAATGGAGATGCCTTCACGCAGCACCTTCACGGTGCCGTCGTTCTCAAGGGCCTTGACGAGGGCCATGCGGAGGTTGTTTTCCCAGTTGCCGCTGTAGACGGTCTTCATCTTCTCGACCTTGTCGGGGACGGTGGCCTCCAGATAGGCGACGAAGTCCGGCATGTAAAGCGCCGAGTTGGCGTCGAAGCCGGTATCGTCAGGACTGACCACCCAGCCCTGGCCGGAGGCGGTCAGCTCGGCAATCTTCTTCGAGATGTAACGCTCGAAGGGAGACTCCTGGTGTAAGTTATCCTGTTTCATGTTATAGCATATCGGGATGTTTCTCGTTAAATTCTTTGTGTTTTTGTTCAAGTTCTTCTTCGGTTAAGACTTTGATTTTTACGTCTTTTCCGGATATATTGTCATAAAGTATAACAGAATCCTTGCCATTAGAAATTTCTTCAACCAAGTCAATATACATTGGTTCTTGTTTCGTCTTAGAGCGATTATTACAAGAGGCGAAGAACATAAACGAAAAGAGAACAATACTCAAAAATAAATAGCGTTTCATATCAGCATTCGATTTTGCCCGTTACGGCGTTATAGATAAGGGATTTCTTGTATTCTTCCAGCTTTGTGATAAGCTGCTGGTGGCGGTCCTTAGCGGCATCGATGGCGGCGCATTTCTTGTCAAGGAAGGCGACGATTTCGGCTTGTTCCTCTTGAGGAGGAATAAATAATGGCATTTGCTCAAAAGTCTTCTGATACAAATGTACAATAGTAGTTCCGCCCAAGTTCGAATAATCATTGAACGATTTCAACAAAGGGGAGGCAAGCTGCCAATAAAGATACTTCGGAACAAAAGATTTCCTTTTTTGACGTACTACGAAGATACCACTATTCAAACATGCGGGTTTGTCAAGATTTGAAACGATTGCGACCTTACCGATAGTACCATCTTTTGTCACGAGAAGTTCCCCATTATGAATTTGAATAAAAGAATCTTCATCATAGCGCTCTTTATTGATTTGGAAACATTTTTCCCAAACAATTTCAGGACCATTAAAATCCTGCCCCGTAACAAGATAGGAATAACTTACAGCCTCAAATTCATTAGAGCGTAATCCATTCCAACCAATACGACCATGAAGTTCACATTCATGTTTGATTTTAGAACAACTCCAAGTTAATGGGATAGTTCCCATCCATTCAATTCCGCTCTCCTTCATTTTCCTTTCCCCCCTCACGCCTTTCGTGACGGCCTTAGTGATGACCGCCTTACGGTACTCGTCCAGCTTCTCAATGAGCGCCTTGTGCCGTGCTATCGCTTCGTCAATCTTTCCGCAGCGCTCGTCCAGGAAGGTGGCAATACGGGACTGCTCGGGGAGAGGGGGGAACGGGATAATAATGCGCTTCATGTCTGACCAATTGGTTGTCCATAAATCATCCACAATACCATGTCCCCAACGATAGAATTCATCGGCAAAAAGCGATGTATGAAACAACCAATTCAAGTATTCGGGATTGGTTTCTTTCTTGGGACAAAGAACCGTGTTAATCAACGAAACAGAACCATCTTGACGTGCAATTCCACAAGAGCCACGCCGATCAGAACGGCTATTGATCGCAAAGTCTCCTTTCTTTACAAGTTTTCTATCGTCGTGAGCATCAGTCTTTGCAGCAGTGGCAAGTTGGGGAACAATCCCTTTCATCGTTACAGAAAGAGGTGAATAGTCGATATCGCTAACCTTTGTGCGACGTTCTTTGTACATCTGACCTATTTTCCTAACCTCCCAGTGGTTCGGAATTGGATCTATCCACTGGACACCAACATTTTTCATAACACACCCTCCAGAAAAGATTCAAGGCCACGTTCCAGTTCGCGGATTTCATCGGCGATTTCCTGCGGCTCACGCGGCATTTCGTAATGATAGAAGTACTTGTTGAACGAGATGTTCGTTCCGACGATGCCGACCTTGCGGTCCCCGAGGGGAATCCTCTTCGTGGCCGTTCCCCAGTCCACGACGGACTCGTCAATCCATGTGTCCGGGGCGAACGGCAGCACCTCGCGCTGCATGTAGGCGTCGAAGTCCTCCGTGAAGGGGATGTTCTCGAAGTCTTTGAGCTCCGGATCGGGAACCGGATTACCATCCCTGTCCTTGACGACAGGATAGGATTCGTCCTTGACGCCGAAGACGGCAATCAGTGCCTTCTCGATGTCGGCTGGAGTCGCCTTCGGTTTCTCCATGTCTTTGCGACAGAACTTCGCGAACTCCGCGGCAAAGTTATAGGGAAGCGTCTTGCCCCACAGGCTGTCGCCGGCGGTCAGTCCGTATTCGGAATCGGGCACCCTGCTCCAAGGGCCTATATGTCCCATAAATTCATCCAGCACTTTCAGGTTGGCCTTGTCGAGTTTCTGGATGCCTTTCTGGGCGAAGAACTCCCCCTTCTTCGTTTCATCGAAACGGAGTTTCATGCGCAGCGGCCGCTGTGTGGTGACCTTGCGGAACATGAAGTCCTCTACGGGAACGAGAACGGACTTGCCTCCGTTGTGGCCGTCCTGGTAGGTCTTCACAATCCACTTGATATGTTCCTCTCCGACCTTGAAGCGCTTGTTTCCGAGGCTCTTGCGGAGCGGCTCCTTGCAGTCCGAGGCGTCGATAAGCTGAATCTTACCTTTGCGCCAGTCGGGTTTGGTGTTGTTGAATATCCACAGGTAGGTGGCGATGCCGGTGCGGAAGAAGATGTCCGTCGGGAGCTTGACGATGCAGTCCACGACGTCCTGCTCGAAGAGCCAGCGGCGGATGCCGGAAGGGCCGGAGCCCGGGTCCCCGGTAAACAGGGGACTGCCGGACAGGACGATGCCCGCCTTGCCACCGCCGTACTCCGCCGGTTTCATATGATAGACGACATGCTGGATGAACAGCATGGAACCGTCGTCGATGGACGGCAGACCGGCTCCGAAACGGCCCTTGAAACCCGATTTCGCTTCCTGGAATACGGCCGCCTGCTCCTTTTCCCACTTTTTACCGTACGGAGGGTTCGACAATTGGTAGTCAAACCCCAATTCGCCGACGTTCTCGGTGAACTTGTCATCCGAAAGGGTGTCTCCGTACATGATGTGCGCGGAGAGGTCCGTAATCTGGTCAGCGGCATCCTGTCCGATTCCTGCGACGTTGCGAAGCAGGAGGTTCGCCTTTCCCATGGCCCAGGATTGCGCCTCGACCTCCTGCCCGTAGGGGACGATCTTCGTCGCGGCCACGAGTTTCTTGTCCTTGTGCCACTCGTCGAGAAGGTCAAGGGCGTCGCAGATGAAGCCGAGGGTTCCGCAGGTCGGGTCGCACATGGTACGGATGGCTCCGCTGTCCTCGTTAAGGACTTCGATGTCATTGGCGAAGATCATGCTGACGGCAAGCCGTACCACGTCCTTCGGGGTCATGAAGTCTTCCGCGTCTTCGGCAATCTCCTCGCCGTAACGCTCGATAAGGTGTTCATAGATATCCGACATGTCGCGGTCGCTGACGTTCTCCGGGGAGAGGTCGAAGGCCGAGAACTTCTTACAGACAGTGAAAAGCATTCCGTGTTCCTGGAGCGTCTTGCAGGTCTCCTCCATCTTGAAACGGATAAGGATGTCGCGGGCGTTCTTCGAGAATCCGTTGATGTACTGCTCCAGCGCATCCCACGTGTCGTCCGCCCCGAGGCTGTTCAGCCGGAAGCTCGTTATGTTATAGAAGGCTTTCTTGGAGTAGGTGCAGTATGCGTCATTCTCCGTGCCCCATTCGCCGCCGTATTGCTCGTAGGCTTTCACGACCGCTTCGCGTGTCGGTTCCAGGGCGCACTCCAGCCTGCGGAGGAGGGCGAAGGGAAGCACAACCTTGTTGTAGTCGGCACGCTTGATGACGTCACGGACGTAATCTGCGATGTTCCAGATGTCTTTTACGTAGTCAAAAGGAGTTTTTTTCTCGTCTGTCATATTGTTATAATACCATATTTCTTATTGAATGAATCAGTTCAATATTTTTACCAGTTAGTTTTTCAATTTCGCAATCATTTAATCCCATTTTCGCATAGCGACAAATGTCTTTGTTATTAAAGATTATTTGCTTATTCAAATTTTCACAATCTTTGATATGTTTGAGGGTGTTTCTTACTTTTTGAACAGTCTTTGTCGATACATTGCATAAAACGGCTATTTCTCTAATTGTATAATCTTTCTTAATATATTTTACTACTTCTTTGTATTTTGAAGTAATTTCATAGTCGTTCATTTTAGTGCCTTTAGGTCTTCCAAGCATACATCTCCCTTCCAATATAGCTTGCTTTCTTCCGGATTGTAATCTATCTCTGACTTGTTTCACTTCAAAATTTGCATAAGAACCAAGAACTTTTATTACTAAGTCGGTAACTGTATTCTTACTCTTATCTGCATTGAGAGTATCCATAAAAGGATTAAGAAATCTGATACAGATTCCTTTTTTTGAACAGCTATAGATAAAATCTTCTATAAATGACACATTGCGAGAAAGGCGACTTACCTCATGTACAAGGAGGATATCCACGTTATTGTTGAATAGATATTCTTTACAGTCCTGAATACCAGGACGACTATCAGAAAGTCCGGTTTCGTAATCGCTAAAAATCTTAACAACAGTTATTCCATTGTTAAGCGCATGTTCTTTTAAGTCGTTCATCTGCCTTACGTCAGATTGCCGCTTAGAAGAAACCCGTGTATAAATGACACCAATCATAGCGCAAATATAAGCAAATTTTTTTACCAACCAAATTTTGCAGAAACGGATTCCAACCAATTTTTGCAAAAAGAGATATTACCCATTGAAGAACGAATGATTTGAGCAAAATTACCCATGTCTAAACGAATGATTTAAGACATTGATTATCAGTGTTCCAACCAGATTTTGCAATGGGCCCCGTTCTTTGGCGGCGAAGCCGCCTTGAAGGCGCGGGCAAATCATTCATCTGCGTCTTCCCCTGCGATGCTGTGATAGTTTCCGAGTTTTTCAAGCAATTCGGGATGTTTCTTGACCATGCGGTCAAGCTCCTCGACCACTCCCGGGTCGGAGTCCTGCAGGGAATCCAACATTCCGCGAATCATCTCGCCGTAGGATACGGTCTTTCCGTAACAGGTGCAGAACGCCATACGCCAGACTTTCAATTCTTCAACCAGCGCCTTCGGAAGGTTGAGAGGGGTGTATTCAATCTTTGCCATAGTACATGATGTTTATGTCAATGCAAAGATAAGAATTATTTTAATTAAAACAATTAAAATATTCCAACCAGATTTTGCAGTGCGGAACCTTGAAACGAAAAAGGAGGAGAAAGGTCGTTTCCAACCTTACCCCTCCTTTCAGAGACGCTGCCGTTTATGAGATTTTCAACCTAAAATTTCGGATAGCCTAAAAAACGTTGGGGTAGATTTGTATCTTTTCCAACCAGAAATTGCAGTATGGCACCCTTCTCTCCCTTTCACTGAATCAAGAAATCCAACCAGATTTTGCAGTTAGCCCATTAGGCTATCAAGTGGATGCAGACCGACATTATCTCGTCCTGCCGGATGTCGAGGTAGCACCTGGTCTCTGCACCTTTACCAGGTCATCTTCCCGTATCGACACCTTTTATAGTATTTCAAATTATCAGGCAAAATACTCAATAACTTTTAAAAATTATCCACTATTCTTAAAAAATTTATCTATTTTACGAAAAATTGTTTATATTTGCAGTATGAAAGAGAGAAGGAAAATAATTGATTGGCTTTGGCTCGTTTTCCTGGGGTTCCAGATTCTATGCCTTTTGGTTCTCGGTTCTCCCGGATGTATGAAAGACGAACCCTATAATCCGTGGGGAAAGGATACTCCTACTTTAGAGGTCGCCGGCAACGTAGTCTATGACAGCACTGAAGTTTGTCTCAAGTTCATGCCGGGACCGCTGGGGGGAGACACCTATCTGGTGCATTACATAAAGTCCGAATTTGATTTTAAGGCAAGGGATGTAGTATCCTTTCAGATATGCGGACTTGGCGGAGAAAATATTTACATTCCCGCCAAGTACATTAAAGTCTCCGAGGTTCATAAAGGTTCCTTCGTGATGCTGGTTACGGATGTGACTTCAGGCGGCGAAGGCGGAGCATATGAGCTGATAGCAGAATATGAAGCTGTTCCTTGGCGACCGGAATAAAAATGGTGACTTTGCCAAGTCGTCTGTATCCTCAGTATCTCATATATCAAAGCCGATATATCAGACACAGCTGTTTTATAACCTTTCCAGCCACCTTGACAAGAATACATTATACACACAGTACGAACTGCCGTTCAGGGTTTTGGTTTCCAGCAACAGTT
>ERZ842401.6958-NODE-6958-length-11809-cov-5.530798_pt1 | contig 11809 bp, 12 predicted proteins | sample MGYA00521270_ERZ842401 | MGnify/ENA primary metagenome ERZ842401 (study PRJEB31892, sample SAMEA3878208) | bioreactor metagenome | biome: Moose rumen | place: Sweden | collected 2011-10 | study: EMG produced TPA metagenomics assembly of the PRJEB12797 data set... | reverse complement strand
ATGCGCTGCTGGCCGGGCTGGAGCATCTGCAAGTGATGGAGCTGCCCCTGCTGGTGGGCATCTCGCGCAAGTCGATGATCTGTCGTCGGCTGGGTACCGACCCGGCTGAGGCCCTCAACGGCACCACGGTGCTCAACACCGTGGCCCTGATGAAGGGGGCCGCCATTCTGCGTGTCCATGACGTGCGCGAGGCGGTGGAGTGTGTTCAGTTAGTGGGGATGATGGAGAAAGGGCGATGTGCAGCCTTCGGTCATCATACTTTATAATTCTTACTTCATACCTGAAACTATGTTTTTCGAGTTTGGCATAAAGGACGCAATCGACATCGTGCTGGTGGGCATGATGCTCTACTACGTCTACCGGCTGATGCGCGAATCGCGCTCGCTGAATGTGTTTGTGGGCATCACCATTTTCGTCGTGGTGTGGCTCTTCGTGTCGCAGGTGCTTGAGATGAAGCTGCTGGGTACCATACTTGACAAACTCGTCTCAGTGGGTGTCATCGCCCTTATCGTCATCTTCCAGGAGGACATCCGCAAGTTCCTCTATAACCTCGGTGCCCATCAGCGCATGCGCCGGCTGCTGAAGTATTTCATGCCAAAGCACACGAAGGATAAGGACCGGATGCAGCTCAAACGCGACATCATGCCCATTGTGATGGCCTGCATGCAGATGTCGAAAGGCAAGGTGGGTGCACTCATTGTCGTAGAGCGCGACACGTCGCTGGCCGACATCGTGTCGACGGGCGAGGTGGTGAATGCGAACATTAGCCAGCGACTCATCGAGAACATCTTTTTCAAAAATTCCCCGCTTCACGACGGTGCCATGGTCATCAGTGACCACCGCATTCAGGCTGCGGGATGCATCCTGCCCGTGAGTCATAGTCTCGACATCCCCAAGGAGCTGGGTCTGCGCCATCGTGCAGCCCTGGGCATGTCGCAGGAGAGCGACGCCCTCATCGTGATTGTGTCGGAAGAGACGGGTGGCATCAGCATTGCCACGGGCGGCCAGTTCCGCCTGCGCCTGTCGGCCGAAGAGCTGGAGGCCGTGCTCACCGAGGAGCTGTCTTAGTCTTCATCGCCGTTGAAGGCTTTCACAAAGGCATCCCAATTCTGAAAACCTGCCAACAGCGACAGGTGGTCGAGCGTCTTGCGGTTCGGCTTGCGCAGCACTTCTTTCTCTACTGCGGCCATCAGCTGCTTTAGTTTCTTTTCCATGTTTATCTTTCTAGTCCAAGTATTTCTGCGTACAGGCGGGCTATGCGCAGAGCAGCATCGCTGTTCTCGAAGCGGCTGATGTACTGCTGGCTGCGCTCAATGCGCTGCTCGCGTCCGGGAGCTCCGAAGAGCACCTGGCTGAGGGCCTCGGCCATGGCTTCGTCGTCGTCGGGATTGACGTAGAGGCTGTCGGGGCCTCCTGCCTCTTCCAGGCACGAGCCGGTGCAGGCCACCACGGGCAGTCCCTGGCGGATGGCTTCGATGATGGGGATGCCGAACCCCTCGTAGCGCGAGGGGTAGACGAAGCAGTCGGCCATGCGGTAGAGCGAGGGCAGGTCGTCGTCGGGCACGCTGTGCAACATCTGCACGCGGCTGTTCAGATGGTGTTCCAGCACGTACTCGTGCAGCATGTCGGAGTAGGGCGTCTGACGTCCCACTATGACCAGAGACACATCGTCGGGCAGATGTTTCAGTGCCCGCACGGCCAGCAGCACGTTCTTGCGTTCCTCCACCGAGCCCACATTGAGTATATAACGGTCGGGCAGGTCATATTTCTCGCGCACCTTCCACCTCTTCCACGGCGCCGGTTCCTCGCTGAAGCGTGGCGCACAGCTCTGGTAGATGACATCCACCTTCTCCCGTGGCACCTGGCCCAGCTCGCAGATGTCGCGCCGCGTGCACTCGCTGATGGCCACTATGCGGTCAGCCTCCTCCAGGGTCTGGAAGAACTTGCGGGTGTAAAGCTTGACGTCTACCTTCTGATAATACTCCGGATGACGCATAAAGATGAGGTCGTGGATGGTGACGACGCTGCGGATGCCCTTCCGGCTGATGCCTTTCGGCAGCTCTCCCGAAAGACCGTGGTACAGCTGCACCCCCTCCCTGACCAGCTGTCGGACGATGCCGCCAGAGCGCCACATGGCCTTGCCCAGGGCGGTGTGGGAATGGCGGGGATAGCAGAACATGACGTTCTCGCGCCCCACTATCTGCGAGCGCAGCTGCGTCATGCCGTCGTCGGGCGCATAGAGGCGCAGGTCGAAGGTGCCCAGCGCAGAGAGGTCGTTCACCAGCGTTCTCCCATAGCTGCCAAGGCCTGTGCTGTTGCGCACGATGCGCTTGGCGTCGTATCCTATTATCACACGCTCTGCCATAATTGGCTGCAAAAGTACAAAATATTTATGAAATATGCGGTCTTAATTATGAATTATTTTGTACCTTTGCAGCGGAAAACTCAAATAGCATGCAAAAAGAATTGAATTATCTGGATAGAAACGAGTTCAACTTTGAACCGAGCGAGAAGGTTGTTGAGGCCATCCGCAATTTCAATCCCAAGACGCTGTGCTTCTATACCCGTATCTACGACCAGGGGAAGAAAAGTGTAATCAGTGTTCGTCTGAGTGAGATATACGGAGTCCCCGAGGAGCAGGTGCTGTTGGCCTATGGTGGCGAGGACATCTTGAAAAATGCCATACACTACTATCTGATGAAGGGCGACAACAAGAAAATTCTTATCCCGGAATACTCCTGGTGGTACTATAACAAAGTGGCAAGCGAATGTTACGGCACGTTCGAGATGTATCCTCTGCACGAGCAAGACGACACTTTCGCCTACGATGTGGACGAAGTGATAGAATACACCAACAGTATCCATCCGCGCATGTTGCTGCTGGCCTCGCCCAACAATCCCACGGGCAATAGCCTGACCTCGGAAGAGATAGGGCGCATCATGGAAAACATTCCTCAGGACACGATGGTGCTCATCGACGAGGCATACGCCAGCTTCATCACCAGCGACACCGACTATATCGCCCCGCTGGTGAACAAGTATCGCAACCTGATTATCTCGCGCACGCTCAGTAAGTTCTATGGTTTGCCAGGCCTGCGCTGTGGCTTCGGTTTCATAGGCGCAGGGCACGAGCACTTTGTAAGCTACATCAACAAGTACCTGGGCTACAACCGCTTCTCGGAGGCTGTGGCGCTGGCTGCGCTCGACAGCGATGAGCACTACCGCCGCGTAGCCGACGACATGGAGTGGGGACGCCAGCTCTACAAAAAAGCTCTGGGCGGCCTGCCGGGCTTCAAGGTTTACAAGAGTGTGGCTAACTTCATCCTCATTAAGTACCCCGTGGAGATTAAGGAGAAACTGCAGAAGGCACTGGCCGAGCAGAACTACAAGATTAAGTTTATGACCGATAAGGGCTTGGAGTCGTGCGTGCGCATTACGCTGGGCCGCAAGGAGCAGACGCAGACTGTGGTCGACACGATTTTGAGGGTTTGGAACCAGACGCTATGATTGGGGTGATTCTTGCGGCCGGAATGGCCAAGCGGCTGCGCCCGCTGACTGACACGAAGCCGAAATGCCTGCTGGAGGTGGGCGGCAAGACACTGCTGCAGAGGACAGCCGATGCCCTGCTGTCGGCTGGAGCTTCCGAGCTTGTTGTCGTCACTGGCTATCGCGGCGAGATGATTCGCGACTTCATCGCACAGCACTATCAGCACGTTCCCGTGGTTTTCCTGCATAATGCTGACTATGAGCACAACAACAATATCTACTCGCTATGGGTGGCTGGGCAGAAGGTGCGCGGGCAGGAATTCCTGCTCATGGACAGCGACATCCTGTGTGACCCCGAGACCGTGCTGCGCGTGGCCAGACAGAGCGGATCGGCGCTGGCTCTGAACCGTCACGAGCTGGGCGAAGAGGAAATGAAGATTGTGGTGGACAGCGACTTTCGCATTACTGAAATTAGTAAGACGTGCCGACCGGAGGATGCCATTGGCGAGTCGGTGGGCATTGAGAAGATGTCGGCCGAATACTCGGAGGCGTTGTTCCGTGAACTCGACCAGATGATTATGCACGAGGGGCTTGTCGATGTTTTCTATGAACGGGCTTTTGAACGGCTCATTCCGCAGGGCCACACTTTCCGCGTGATTGACACCTCAGACTTGTTTTCCTGCGAACTTGATACGCCCGAGGACTACGAGCGGGCTCGACAGCTATGGCCAGCTACGATGTAAACCTGCTGCACCAGCGCATCTTGCGCATCTTGCTGGCTGTCGACGAGGTGTCCCGGCAACACGGTCTGCGCTACTACATATGGGCGGGCACCATGATTGGGGCCGTGCGCCACAAGGGGTTCATCCCCTGGGACGACGATATTGACATTGCCATGCCGCGCCCCGACTACGAACAGCTCATTGCCCACAGCCGTGAGTGGCTGCCACAGCCCTTCGAGTTTGTCTGTGCCGAGACCGACAACGCCTATCCCCTGCCTTTCGGAAAGATTCAGGATGCCTCTACCACGCTCATCGAGCGCACCCACCTGCACTATCTGGGTGGCATTTATATTGACGTGTTCCCCATTGACGGCGTGCCTGCAGGTGCGCTGCGGCGCAAGCTCCATTTTGCCGGTTACGAATACTGGAAGCGCGTGCTCTACCTTATTCACCGCGACCCCTACAAGCACGGCCACGGGTCCTCCAGCTGGGTGCCGCTGCTCTGTCGCAAGGTCTACACCATGCAGGGCGTGCAACATAAGATACGCCGACTGCTGCTGAAGCACGACTATGAGGCAGCGCCCCTGGTGGCCGACTACGACGACGGCTTGCGCGGTGCCATGAAGAAAGAGGTGCTTGGCACCCCCACGGCCTACGACTTTGAGGGCCGCCGCGTGCAGGGCGTGGAGCACTACGACGCCTATCTCTCGCACAAGTATGGCGAGTATATGACCATCCCTGACGGCGACCACCAGCGTCAGCATAACTTCCACGTGCTCGACTTCGACTGTCCTTATCGTGACTATCAGCCATGAGAGTAATTGTAGACCCGTCGTTCTGCTCCCGAGCCGGCTATGTCAGCCAGTTGCCAGCCATGCTTCAGCGTGGCGAGGGCGAGGTGGTCTACGACGGGCGCAACCGTGTGGTGCGCTTCCGTTACGACGGCCTGTCGCTCATGGTCAAGCGCTTCAAGCGCGTCAACGTCATCCAGCAGGTCGTCTATTCGTTCTTTCGGAAGTCCAAGGCCCACCGTGCCTACCTCTTTGCCGAGACGTTTCGCCAGAGGGGCATCGACACGCCGCAGCGGGTGGCCTATATGGAGCGGAAGAAGATGGGTCTCTTCGCCGTGGGCTACTTCGTCAGTCTCGAAGCTGAGGGCACCGAGACGCACCTGCTGCTGCGCGAGGTGCAGCAGTTCAGCCACGAGCTGGCCGACGCCGTGGCCCGCCAGGTCGTGCTGATGCACAGCCAGGGCATCCTGCACGGCGACCTGAACCTCTCCAACTTCCTGTGCCGGAAGACGCCCTCGGGCTACCACTTCACTATGATCGACATCAACCGCTCGCACTTCACCGACGGCTATCCTTCCGACCGGCAGTGCCTGCAGAACCTGGTGCGGCTCACCCACCGCCGCGACCTCTATGAATACCTGGTGCGCAGCTATGCCCGTCAGCGGGGGTGGGATGAATACAGCACCGCTCAGCAGGCCCTGCAGCTGTTGGACCTGTTTGAGAACAAACGATTCAGATGATTATACAAAATGGAAAAGAAATATAGCACTCGTGACATACAGCAGCACACACTGCCCGTCCTGTTAGCCGTCGACAAGGTGCTCCGCGAGCATCAGCTGAACTACTATATCTCCGACGGCACCATGCTTGGTGCCGTGCGCCATGGGGGCTTCATCCCTTGGGACGACGACATCGACATCGCCATGCCCCGACCTGACTATGAGCGTTTTCTGGAGCATGGTGCCGAGTGGCTGCCCGCTCCTCTTGAGATGGTCTGTGTAGAGAAAGACCCGCATCAGCCCTGCACCTTCATGAAGATTATCGACGGCAGCACCACGCTGATAGAGCGCTGGAGCTACAACCAGCTGGGCGGCATCTATATCGATGTCTTTCCGCTCGACGGCGTGTCGCCCAGCAGCTGGCGGCGCAAGTTGCGCTTCCGCCTCTATCGCACGCTGAATCGTCTGACCTATCTGCGCAACCGCGACCCCTATAAGCGTGGACATGGCGTGTCGTCGTGGATGCCCCGCCTCTTGCAGTCGACGGTCAGCAATGCCCGCCTGCACCGGTGGATGAAGCGGGTGCAGACTGCCCATCGTTATGAGACGTCGGCCCTGATAGCCGACTACGACAGTGGCGAGCGGTGTGTCATGTCGAAGAGCGTGTTTGGCACGCCCACGCCTGTTCAGTTCGAAGGCCACGAGCTGATGGGAGTCGAGCACCCCGACGAGTACCTCACCCATCTTTATGGCGACTACATGCAGCTGCCGCCCGACGAGAAGCGGCGGGTGCATGGCTTCGACTATGTCGATTTGGAACACTCGTATCACGACTATCGCGATACGCGTCAGTTCAAGTGAGCGGAACCAGTCCCAGCAGCTCCCTGTAAAGTGCCAGATACTGCTGCGTGTAGCGGTCGTAGTTGAACGACTGTGAGTAGTGGCATGCCGCTTCAGCGGCCTCGCCGTCGCGGCTCCACGCGGCCAGTCCCTGCCTCATCGCCTGTGCCATCGCCTCGGGTTCATAGCTGTCCCAGTAGGAGGCATGGGTGGAGCACACCTCGGGCAGACAGGAGTAGCGCGACGAGAAGACCTTCGTGCCGAAGCGCATGGCCTCGAGCACCGGTATGCCGAAGCCTTCGAGCGTGCTGGGGAAGAGGAAGGCCTGCGCATGGGCATAGAGCCAGCACTTCTCTTCTTCGCGTATCTTGCCTGGCAGCACGATGCGGTCGCGGTCCTCCGGCGCTATCAGCTTTACGATGTCGTCATAATAGCTCCAGTGGTGGTCGCCGCAGATGTAGAGCTTATAGTCTGGCAGGTGTTTCATCATGGGCACCAGCACGTGGAAGTTCTTCTTTCGGCGCACCTGTCCGATGGTGAAGAAAAACTTCTCGTCGTCCGACGCTACGAAGGCGGGGCGCTGCTGCGGTGTCTTCTCAATGTCGTTGATGCCGTTGTAGATGACGGTGGGCTGGCGGTCCAGTCCGCCGATGTGCTGCATCACGTCGTCCTGCACATATTGTGAGATGACCGTGAGGTAGTCGGCCCTGCGTATGTGCCGCCGCTTCAGAATCATGTGCTTCCACAGGTGTATGCCGTGCTTCTCGTGCAGATAGTTCAGGTCGTGCACGGTCATCAGCTTGATGGCATGTCCGCCGCGGGGCAGATAGCCCGTCTGCTGGTCGGTGATGTGCCACAGGTCACAGCTCTCGCGGTAGACGGCCGCCTCGCTCTTGAAGTGCTCACAAGCGATATAGCCGATGTGGCTGCCGAACTCACCGCGGTGGCGCTCGGGTATGATGAACACGAAGTGGAGGTCTGTCTGGCTGACTGCCGCCAATCGGGGGGCATAGTTACGGGCAATCTCTCCAAAGCCGCACCAGGCATCGTAGTTGGAGAAGTCTACAACAACGGTTTTCATTCCCTTTCTGATATTTGTGAATAGAACGACTGTAGCGCCTGCCACACACGGTCGGTGCTGATTAGGTCATACTGCTGCTCGTAGGTCATGGCCTTTGCGCCGGGGTCTATGTCGGTGGCGGCGATGCCGCGCGTCAGCACCTCGTCGTTCTCGGGCAGCCACGTCTTCTTGCTGGCCATGGGCGAGCAGACCACGAGCGACGGGCGGCCCATGGCCTGCACGATGTGGCGCCCGCCGCCCTCGTTGCCGAAGTAGAAAGTGCACGAGGCGGCCATGGCAGCCAGCTGGCGCATGCTTCTGGCCTCTATGTTGATGAAGATGTTGGGGTGCTGTCCCAGGGCGTCATAGATACGCCGGGCGTTCTCCGCCTCCTGGCCGGGAGCGAAGTTAAAGATGACCTGCACCTGCGGATAGGTCTCGATGAAGCGGCGCAGCACTTCGATCATGCGCTCTTCGGCCCAGGTCTTCGAGGCTATTTTAGCAGTGACGCCGGCCAGCATGACGGGCCGGCCGAAGTCGATGCCCTGCTCGTGCATATAGCGGCGGAAGTCGGAGCGCTCTTGCTCGGTGATGCTCAGCGTGACGGCCTCCTGCCGGGGCATGTCGCCCAGCGGCGAGAGCAGTCGCAGGTTGTGATCTGTCATGCTCTCATCGTCTTCGCAGCCCTCAAAGCGGTGGTTGAAGATGCCCCATGTGTAGGGCTTGCGGATGCCGATGCGATAGGGTGAGCGGCGCGAGAAGAGGGCGAAGAGCATGGTGTTCACCGTGGAGCGCATGTCGATGACGACGTCGTAGCGCATGTCGTGAACGGTCTTCCACACCTTTCTCGTGTACTGCCAGGAGCTGTGCCGCTCCTTGTCGGTGAAGCTGACGATGCGGCTGATGGCCGGGTGACCCTCAAAGAGCGGCGCTATGCGCTCGTTGAGCACAAAGTCGATCTCTGCCTCGGGGTAGCGGGCGCGCAGGGTGTTGAGCAGCGGCGTGGCCAGAATGGCGTCGCCCATCTGCCGGAATCGTACAACGAGTATTCTCATGGCTACTTCTCGGCTTGCTTTCCCTCTCCCGTCTGAGCTCTTTGGGCTTCGCGCTCTTCATAGTTCTCTCTTGGCACGGCCTTCCCGTTGACCATCACATACTGGCGGTCAAACTCCTCATGGGTGCGCTTCCAGCGTTTGTGTGTCCACAGGTAGTAGGGCGGCTGGCGGCGTATGGTCTCTTCCAGCATCTCGAAGAAGCGCCTGGTGATAGCGTTCTCCGGCTCCTGGGCGGCATGGCTGCTCACCAGACGGAAGGTGCACACGTATCTTCCTCGGCGCGGGCGCTCCATGTCAACATAGAACACGGCGTCGTCCATTTTGCGCATGATGCGCTCGCCGCCGGTGAACACCGGCGTGTCGTGGTTCAGGAAGTCGAGCCATAGGTGAATGTTGTGCCAGCGAGGCGACTGGTCGCTGATGTAGCCAAACAGGTAGTGCCGCTGCTCGCGCTTCATCGTTACCAGATGTCGCAGAATGTCCTGCTTGGCCACGCACAGCCCGCCGTGGGCTGAGCGGATGTCGATGAACAGACGGTCGAAGGCATCGTTGTAGAGCGGATGGTAGATGAGGCCCATCACGGCATCGGGATGGCGATGGAAGGCCAGCCCCGTGGCCGACAGCCATTCCCAGTTGCAGTAGTGGCCCAGGATGGCGGCGCAGTTCTGCCCCTGGTCGAAGCACTCCTCCATCTGCTCCACCCCTCGGAACTCAATGTGCTTGAGCAGGTTTTTGTCGCTGATGCTCAGCAGCTTGATGGTCTCCACGGCATAGTCGCACAGCCAGCGGTAGAACCGCCGTTCTATCTGCTTCACCTCCTTTTTGCTCTTCTCAGGGAACGACGAGGTGAGGTTCTTCCTCACCACCTTCCGCCTGTATCTGACGACGTAGTAGACCAGCACGAAGAAACCGTCGGCCACTCCGTAGAGCACCCAGAAGGGCAGCAGCGACAGCAGCCACACGGCGCCATACAATAGTTTATAAGAGATAATCTTCATGTCGTTTATCCTTCATTACTCAACTCACAACTCTTAACTCACAACTCTTAACTCATAACTCTTAACTCTTAACTCTTAACTCTCCCGTATCCCCACCGCAGCAGCCAGTACATGGCCGTGCCGACGAAGAGGCCGGCGATGGCGTCGATGGCATAGTGGGCCTGGATGTAGAACGTGGCGAAGAACATCAGCACCGCCAGCACCAGCAGGCTGAAGAAGAGCTTGCGCGATCGCGCCTCCCATGCCAGCCAGAGCAGCACCACCGACACGCCCACATGGCTCGACGGGAAGGCGGCCGTGGGGCGTTCGCCGGCATCGTGGGCTTGCTGCACCAGGTCGTGCATCAGTCCGTCGCCCGGTATGGGCAGCGAGGCCTGATGGTCGAGGAAGTAGTGTCCCAGATCGGGGAATTGTCCTAGCGTTATCTGCTCTATGCCCACCGCCTCGTAGTAGAACTGCGGCCCGGCCACGGGCAGGAAGATAAAGATAATGTAGAAGAGGAAGAATGATGCGAGGATGACAAAGGCGGAATAAGTGAACTGCCGTGGGCGCTGGATGAGGTAGTAGAACGCTACGGCACCGATCATGGGATAGTAGCTGACGTAGCCCAGGCAGAGGGGCTCGCTGAGCCATGCCGACGGCATCAGCTGGCTGAACACCAGTGCGGGCTGACACCCGAAGAGCGTCTGTTCCCATCCGGCAAAGACGTGGTCGAGGTTGAGGAAGAGGCGGTTGAACTCGTACGTGTCAGGATACCACCAGGAGAGCAGCACCATCTGTGCCACCACGCGCACCACCATGAGTGGCTTCTCTGGGCACCAGCGGCGCAGCTGCCACAGTCCCAGCGTCATGGCAACGATGCCCATGCGGCCCAGAAGCATGGGCATGGGGTCTGCCAGCTGCTTCCACAGCACCGCCATGAGCACCAGCGTGAAAGCCGTGTAGGCCAGCACCGCCCATTCAAAAGCATATAGAGTGCGCTTCATCCTTAACTCTTAACTCTTAACTCTTCACTCTTAACTCTTAACTCTTAACTCGCCTCACAGCCATCCGTTCTCCTTGTACCAGGTGATGGTCATCCTCACACCCTGCTCCAGTTGGTAGAGGGGCTGATAGCCCAGCTCCTGGCGGGCCGGCTCAATGTCGCAGCGCCAGTTGCGCTGCTTCAGGATGTGGTACTTGTCATTGTTCAGCGCAGAGATCTTGCCCGTGAGGTGCCCGACGATGTCGCCGAAGAACGTCACCACGCGCAGCACCCAGATGGGCGCCGTGACGCGAATCCACCAGGGGTGGCCCAGCTCCTCGCGGATGAGGTTGCTGAACGTGGCCGACTGGTACACCTCGCCGTCGCTGAGGAAGTACTTGCGGCCCGTCATTCCCCACTCGCAGGCCAGGAACACGGCCTGCACCACGTCGAGCACGTAGACGAAGGTGATGTCCTGCCGCTTGTAGCCCACGGTGAAGTCCGAGTGCTGCTTGATGCTCTTGGCCATGAGGAAATAGTCGCGTTCGCGCGGGCCGTAGACGCCCGTGGGGCGCAACACAACGTAAGGGAACTCGCCCACCTCCTGGCGGTAGGCACGGCTCTCGTCGGTGGTGTTCAGGGCGTCCAGCCACTGTTCGGCTTGCAGCTTGCTGCGGCCGTAGTCGGTGTTGGGCTGTGGCGTGTCGTCCTCGCGTATCTCGGTGTAGGGTTGCTGTTCGCGGATGGCTCCGAAGATGCTGAGCGAACTGACGTAGACGAAGCGCTTCAGCGGCATCTTCAGCGCCATCAGCGCCCGCACCAGGTTCTTCGTGCCCTCGGTGTTCACGCGGTAGAAGTCTTCCTTCCTGAGGCACTTCGTCACACCGGCGGCGTGCACCACATAGTCGAACTCATGGCCGTAGAGCTGCATCTCCATATCTTTCTGGCTCGACAGGTTCAGCTCGATGAAGTGGATGCGCTCGTCCTGCAAGAACTGTTTGGAGCTGCTGCCACGCACGGCGGCCCACGTCTCCATGCCCTGCCTGAGGGCTTCCTCCACGATGAATGAGCCAATGAAACCACTGGCTCCCGTCACTAATATCTTCATGCGTTTACCTATTCTGAGTAGGGCAGCGGGGTTGCCCCCGCTTTCCCCTCTAAGAACCGTGCATGC
>ERZ842401.6957-NODE-6957-length-11809-cov-23.711417_pt1 | contig 11809 bp, 10 predicted proteins | sample MGYA00521270_ERZ842401 | MGnify/ENA primary metagenome ERZ842401 (study PRJEB31892, sample SAMEA3878208) | bioreactor metagenome | biome: Moose rumen | place: Sweden | collected 2011-10 | study: EMG produced TPA metagenomics assembly of the PRJEB12797 data set... | reverse complement strand
AAGACCTGTCGGTAAAGAAAAAGGAAGATTCATGGAAAAATCATTGTCCAAGGCCGCAGGCAGTCCACGCAGGGCCGGAATCAAACCCCGGTCCCCGCTTCGTAACTTCGCGGAGAATAAATAAGTATAATACCAAGTGATTAAAATTGAAATGGGTACTGAAAAAGTAAGAGTTGAACGAGCGCACAGCCACAATGCCGGATAAAGTAACAAAGAGATAGAGCCAACTGTTTCAGCCACCGATGCCAGTGAGCCAAAGAACAAGCGTGATGGTCAGCAGCCCTGCTACAAAGCTGAGAAGTGAGCCACCATACAGAAACGACGAGATGAATGAGCAGGCTAAAGGGATAAGGGCTGCAACACCCAATGGTCACCAAAAGCCAGACAGGAAGAGGGTGGTATGAAGCCAGCAGGGGAAGCAACAACCAAAGGAGATTCCTGAAAGACGACAAGGACGGCAAAGACAAAAACAGTGCTGCGCTACTGGCTATACGGGCATCCCCACTGGACTCAGCACATCAGACAGATGTAACAATAAGGCAATCCCATGACCGTATTCGCCAATGGAAACCCAATGGAAACAGCTGCTCAGAGATTAAACCAGCAGCCCCAAAAACACAGTCATTAGGTAAAGCCCTCACAGCCCTCACCATAAGGCTTTCGGGGGTATTCACTCCCTGCGTTTCTTCTTCGCTTCCTTGTTCTTGCGCAGTGACAAAGAACAAGGAAGCCGGATGAATCTTGCATCACCCGGCACCTTATTATATATTATGCGCAGTAGAAGTCGGCATCCACGACCTCTGCGCCAAGACTCCCGATGTCTGGGTAGGCAGAGAAGTACGGCTCACCGATGCCTCGCCAGTCAACGATAACGCCGTGATGGGAAAACTCGCTGTCCAAGAAAGCATTGACCAGTTCAACGTCCAAGTCCGACAGTCCACTTGCATCACCATACTCGATATAGCCTATATAGCAGGTGGGAATCTTGTAAGTACCAATATGTTTCATTTCATTCAGTGTTTTGAGTGTTCAACAATCGATAGTCAAAGTGCTGCCGTCTCGATGATGTAGTACGGCATGTCCGTCACATCGTCCATCGCTATCACTGGCCGCTTGTCCCGAAGTAGCATGACGGCCTTGGAGTCCTTGCAGAGAAAGTTCATCTGACAGTCCTGCCCGTCCATGCTGATTACGATTGCTCTCTTGATGTTGGTCTCGGCAATCACGCCCTCACGGACAGGCTCCTGCCTGTTGCCGTAAGGGATGATGGTTACTTGTACATTCTTCAAAAAATCCTTTGTACTCATAGCTTTCTGTATTTTAGGGGTTGATAATTGATTAGAGTCTGCCTTCTTCTGCGTATGAATAGTAAAATCCATCCGTCACGATAACATGGTCGGTGAGGTGAATACGTAACAGCTCGCATGCCTTCTTCACGCTTTGGGTCAGCATGTCATCCACCTTACTCGGACGGATGTTTCCCGAAGGATGATTGTGCGCAATGGCCATGATGCACGTATTATTCAGTACAGCTTCACGCATGATGACCCGCACATCGACGCTCACCTCTGTCAGTCCTCCGTGACTGATGCACTCAGCCTTCAAGAGCTTATAATTCTGATTCATCAGCAGAATATAGAACTCCTCCGTCTGCAAGTCCATCATCCGAGGGTGGAGATACTGATAGATTCTTGTAGCGGTGCTCATGTCGGGTCTAACCTCTGCCGCTGCCTTCTGCCTGCGCTTGCCAAGCTCCACTGCTGCCATGATTTTGCAGGAAGTATATGTTCCCACTCCCTCCACATCGTTCAGTTCATCGAAACGAGCCTTGCCGAGAGAATTGAGGTTTTGGTCAAACTTGTTGAGGACGTTCTGAGCGATGTCAACTGCGGTGTAATGGTTTGTTCCGCTGCCGATGAGGATGGCGAGGAGTTCAGAGTCAGAGAGGGCTTTCACTCCGTACATCTGAAGCTTTACACTGGGGCGGTCTTCGTTTGCCCACTGTTTGATGGTCATCTTCACGGTCTCTGCCGTGGTGGCCTTAATTGCTGCTGTATTCATAATCTTGAAATATTAGTTGAGATATTGTTTTTTCTTGAACTGCCTGGTCTTGGCGAGGAACATGGCCATTCTGACGTGTGCGCCTGCCTGCTCCATTTTCTCACGGAACTCGTCCGAAGTTCTGCCCGTAGTGCAGATGTCATCGATGATGAGGATTCGCTTGCCCTTGAAGAAGTCGGCATCTATCCACACATTGTCCTCCGCTACATGCTCACCGCAGATGTGACACTTCTCCCTCTTGCCGATGACCTTGATATGGTCGAAGCCGTTAATGGCACCCGTCTTGGCGCAAAGCGTCTCAGAGAACTTGCGGAAACGACGTGTGTATGTACGCTGACAACTTGCAGGGATGCAGACGATAACCGTGTCCTTCAAGTCCATGAGCGAAAGAGCCTTACAGAAAAGCCTTGAAGCCCATTTCGTAGCGAACTTGCGTCCGCTCTTGAAGTCTATGATATGTCTGCTGTCCTCCTGTGCCTCGAATGATGCGTGTCCGAGGTAACGCTGTGGAGTGTAGCTTAGAAGAGCAATCTTTATCATCGTGTGAAGAATTTTGAATTTATCGAATTTCGCTTGAGCCTGAGTGGAGAGATTTTCTGTTTCTTCATCTCCTGTCTGCCGAGCTTTTTTTTGAACGGATTCATCGATATGTCGTGTCGCCGTCGTGTTTCGATTTTCTGTGCCATGGCAAAAGGCAAACGTCAAATGCTCCAATGACAGACAATTTCCAGTGAAAATGCGCGGAATACCCTTTTCAGCATGAAATGGGAAGGCTGCTGCGCATTTTCTGTGGAAATAGAGCATCGGTGTTTGTCAATGAGCATGTTTGCCTACCTTTGCACCGAAAATCAACCGACGGCCCACGACAGGAAGCCGAAAAGGCGAGGCAGACAGTCTGAGAGAGATGAAGAAGCCAGAAGAAAATGGTAATGGATTGCTTTCAGCAGAATCAATAGGAACTCCATCGGAGGATGCACCACAAGGAAATGATTCATGGCAGCGTATTGTCGGAACAGGACAATACAAAGAGGGGCTGACAATCTAAACGGAGATTGCCAGCCTTTCTTTATGCCATGCGGACATGCTCATAGTCAGTAATCCATCTGTAGGTGACAAGTGGCACCTGATGGACTATTGTCAATGTGTATGTCCCCGGTTAATCTTTTGACTCGAAAGAGAGGGAAAAGGGTTTAGCGGCAGGACGGATATGGCCTGCCCGCCACAAAAAAGGTACTCTGTTCAAGAATGATGGTCTATTCATTATTCGCGAATACACCCCAAGGCATGAACAGAGTAGGTTAAGGTTCGATTAAATTAGAAATTTGATTTTAAACAAAATCGAACCATTTTGTTGGTATCATTTTAAGGTTATAACTGAGGTCGCATGAAGTATGATTAAGTTCTAATTTAATCGAACATGTAATATAATCGATAAATATTCATAAAATGGAGCAATCTTCACAAATTAATTAGTACATTTGTACCCATCAAACAAATAGTAGAAGGTTATGGCTCGAATTGGTTACGCAAGAGTAAGTACGGTCGGACAGAACCTCGATATGCAGATTACTGCACTCGAGAACTCTAACTGCGACAGGATTTTCGTTGAGAAAGCTTCTGGTGTAAAGGAACGGCCAGAATTACAGGCTGCATTGAAGTATATGCGAGCTGGAGATACTTTCATCGTTTATAAGTTTGACCGCATAGGCAGGTCTTTAAAGGATTTGGTGAATATCTTTGCTGATTTGCAGAAACGTGACATCAGCCTTATATCGTTGAAGGATAATATTGATGCGAGTAGTAATACTGGTAAGTTTATGATGAACGTCTTTGCAGCCCTTGCTGAATTTGAGCGATCTATTATTATCGAAAGATGCCAGTCTGGTCGTGCAGAAGCTAAACGAAAGGGAAAGCAGTTTGGTAGGCCCAAAGGTATACCGAAAGATAAAATAGCAGCCTGCGGCTCTTTATACAAGAGTGGCCTGACAATTGCTGCCATACAACAGCAACTTAGTATTAAGTCGAAATCGACAGTCTATCGGCTTTTGCGTCTTGACGGTATTGAACCAGGCAGGAAATAGACTCTGAAGCGATTTTTCCGATGTATAAAACGAAAAAATCACGTATTTGGGTTAAATATTAAATAAAATAGTGTTTAAAATTTGGTTTTTCGAGAACTTTTCGTTAAATTTGCGGCATAAAATGTAAGTAACAATTTAATTTCTGGATTTATGCTGTTAAGATTTGTATTTGAGAACGTTCTTTCCTTTAAGGAAGAAACAGACTTTAATCTGTTGCCAGCTAAGTCATTGAAGTCTCACAATGACCACCTTCTCACTGTGAATAATAGAATAGACGTGCTTAAAGGCGCGATTATCTATGGTGCCAATGGAGCTGGAAAATCAAATATGTTTAAGGCGGTTGACCAGTTTAAGCACTGTGTGCTGTCAGGTAAGATTCCATCGAAGCTGATGTATATTCGCAATCGTATGACGGAAGCAAGTAAACCTGTACAACAGAGTGTGGAGTTTAGTATCGGTGGCAGAGTCTATTCCTATGGCATGAGCTTTACTGAAGGTCTTTGCATAGAGGAATGGCTTTTTGACATTAGCACAGAGAAAGAAAAGAAAATCTTTGAGCGTGTCTATTCCAGTGAGAAGCATCGAGCAGAATTGAGTTTTGGAAAGGATTTTGACCAAAAGGATAAGAATCAATTACTAGTGAAGCTGCTAGAGGAGAATATCCTTAAGGACAATGAATTGCTTATAGCCCACAGGGAGATTATTAAACTGCCTGAGTTGGAAGATGTATATAATTGGTTTGATAAACATCTGGTTGTGATATTCCCAGAAATCAAGTCATCATCCATATTTGATGATATGTACTCAAATGAGCGATTCAAGACGTTTGCCGAAGATATTCTGCGTGGTCTTGATGTAGGAGTGGATGGCATAGAGTTTAAAAAGGAAACAATCAGTGAGTTCCTTACAGAGGCTCCGTTGGTAGAGGCAAGGCAGCTGGAAGAAATGAAGAAGAACATAGATGAGGATAAAGCCGGAATCCTGGACACTTCTCATTTTACTGCTTCATTGGCCAAGGAGAATGGGCAATATTACGTCAGGCGTATCATTACTAACCATGTAGCTGATGGAAAGAACTACACTTTTGAGTTGAAGGAAGAATCTGATGGTACACAAAGGCTGATGGACTTCATTCCAATGATAAAGGAACTCGATACGGCAGACTGTACTTTCTTTGTTGACGAGATAAACCGGAGCATTCATCCTAATACGATGTGGGACATGATGAGTAAGTTGATGAGTGGGAAATCAATAGGTCAACTCGTATGCTCTTCTCATGAATCAAACCTGCTCTCGTGTGATATCTTTAGAACTGATGAAATTTGGTTTGCAGAAAAGCGTCATGAAGACCAAAGTACAGTGATGTATCCTCTGAGCGATTTCAAGCCTCGTAACGATCTTGACATCCGCAAAGGATATCTGAAAGGACGATTTGGTGCGATTCCTTTCCTGTCGAAGACTGATGATTTAAAATGGGGGACTGAAGATGCCGTACAAGAGTAGAGGTATATACAAGGAAGAGGGAAAGGTTCGGGATTATAACCTTTTCGTCATAGTTGCCGAAGGTTCGAAGCGTGAGGTTGAATACCTTATGCCTTTTGATATCGTGGATAGGATTAAGGTTGTGAACATCCCTCAGACTACAGAAGAAAAGGGTTCTTCCCCTGACCATGTTCAGGCACGAATGGAGAGATATATCAATGATGAAGGCCTGTCAGAAGCGGATAATGATACCCTCTGGTGTATAATAGATGTTGATCAGTGGCCCCAAGCAAATATCAACTCATTGGCTGATTTCTGCAAGAAACACCCATGCACTTCGTTGATTGTGAGCAATCCGTGCTTCGAGGCATGGCTGCTCTATCACAAATTGGATGACTTGTCAGGCATTGATTGCAGTAAGTCACAGAATTTGAAGAATGCTCTTGGCGCTCTGAATCCTGGAGGCTACAATTACCATGCGTACATCCCGCTGATTGAAACTGCGATAAAAAATGCAAGGACGCACGATAGTAATCCTTCGCCGATGAGTTATATGCCTGCAGTGGGTGGAACTAAGATGTATCTGCTGGCAGAATCGCTGATGAGTAACATTGGTGCTCCTCGATGGGAAAAGTTCATGAAAGAACTACCGCATATAGATGTGGTGTTTGATGAGAATGGTCTGGCAAGTATAAGAGTGAACAAATAAGTATCATGCATAGTAATAAGAATCGAAACAAAAAGTCTTCCTTCGGGTTGACTTTTTGTCGTTAGTATAAGGATTGTACTTAGATGTTTGGTGGAATAGGAATAAGATGGTATTTTTACCACAATAAAGATAATTAGTATGTTGAAACTTGTAAAAGCATTGGATTTGCAGCATTGGGCTGATACGAAAGAGAGCGAGGCTTTGATGCCAGAGTTGATGAGACGATTGGTTCATGCTTCATTGAAGGAAATTACTTATGTTTCTTTCCCGAATGAAGATAATGTATATATGCCAGGATTTGATGGTGTTTTAGAGGTAAACCAATCAAATCCTTATGTGTCAACAGGTCTATCTGTTTTTGAAATTGGAACTAACAGAAACCAAAAGAAAAAGGCGGATGGCGACTATGTGAAACGTACTAAAGAGACAGCATCCAAAGAGCGAAAAGTCGCTAACTTTGTTTTTGTCACACCAAGAATATGGACTGCTGCCAGTAAATGGGTAAGTTCGAAGAAAAAAGAGAGAAAATGGAAAAGTGTTAGGGTATTGACTGCTGTGGAGTTGGAAGACTGGCTCTCCCAATGCCCATCTGTAGCGGTTTGGCTGACGTCAATCATAAAACGGAATTTTGATTTAAGGATAGATTCCGTTGAAGATTTTTGGAAGAAATGGTCTGTCAATGAGGATGGTATGACATTAAACTATCAATTACTATTGGGTGGTAGAGAAGGTGCCAATGCTGAATTATTACAGTGTTTATCTTCTGCCAATAGTTTGTCAATTGTCTCAAACTCAACAGATGAATCTCTTGCCTTTCTTGCTGCCAGCATTCTTAATTGCAACACTCAGTCTCTTATAGATCGCTGCATCATTGCATATGATGAAAGATCGGTAATGGAATTGCTGACAGAGTACAACGATATCATTGTAATAACCAGTTGTAGAGTTGAGAATTATGGCGTTTATGTTCGAGAGAACAATAATAGTATAGTGTTTGCCAGTAATTATTCCGAAAAGGATCCATATGGAAAAGTAATAAGACTGACCGGCCACGATTATTATATGTTCCAGCAATCGCTTATAGATAGTGGCCTTTCTGAAATAGAAGCAAATAGGGCCGCTATTGATAGTGGGAGGAGCGTGTCGGTGTTAAGACATCAGTTAAAGTTCGTATCTACAAGGCCACAATGGACACACAGAGCTGATCTGAAAAAGGTAATACCAATTATGCTATTAGGCAGATGGGTGGATAATTGGGATGGAGATAAAGAAGTTATAAGTGAGCTTTCTGGAATAGATTACGAAGAACTCTCTTCATTGTTATTGGAATGGCTTCAAATTGATGACAGTCCTTTTGGATATTATAATCATTGCTGGTATGTGTTGTCGCCCTATGATACATATTTGTATATAAAAGAATATATCACAGATGAATATTTTAAGAGGTTTTTCAATGTATTGAAGAAGTCTTTAGCTGATTTAGATCCTAATGCAGCAGACATTATGGATCCGAACCAATACGTGTACGAAGTTGGTAAGAGACATTACTCCGGACAGGTTAGGGATGGACTGTGTTTAACGTTGATATTAAGAGCACTACTTGATAAAGACAGACAAGGTCAAGAACAGGTAGATGTTTACGTAAAGGAAATATTTGAATCATCAGACATGCATTGGTGGCTAACCTATAAACATGGAGATATCATTTCGTATCTGGCAGAAGCATCGCCAAAGGCTTTTGTGGAATATGTTGAAAATGATTTGAGGAAGGATGATTCTCTTATGAAACGGCTTTTTATTCCAATAAAAAAGAATCATTTCTTTGCTTCGGAGTACGAGGTTGTATATACTCATGTTTTGTTTGCGTTAGAGATGCTTGCATGGATGCCTGAGTATCTAACAAGAGTTAGTCTTATATTGGCTCAACTGACTTTAATCCCTAATGACAGTAATTATTCGAATAAGCCAATTAACTCGTTGGTTGATATATATCGCTTATGGATGCCGATGACAATGACCGATGCTGAACACAGATGTCAAGCTATTAAACGAATCTATAAGTCGTATCCTGAAGTTGGATTGGATTTGTGTTTTAGGCTGGCAAAAAGATATGACCAACAGCACGTGAGCTATTCACCAAGAATATCAAGGTGGAGACTTAAACAAGTTGTTATTAGAAATCGTATTACATATGGCGAAATATATGCTGTACTGAAAAGTATTTGTGAATTGATTGTAGCTCATCCTGAGCCAACTGTAGACGAAATGTCAGATATTATGGAGATTGCTACTTACAGTTCAGTTTTTGCAGATTTAAGAAAGATGCTTAGAGAGCATGTTGTTTGCCAGCAAGATATACTTAAAGGTAATAAGACTTTTTACAAGAACCTGATGAACCATATTAATCATTTCCGTAGTTACCCAAACGCCAAATGGTGTTTGCCAGATAATGAATTAATGGATTGGGAAGCATTACAAGAGAATCTTAAACCAACAAACTTACAAGACCTATTGGAACATTTGTTTGATGGGAATTATCATCAACTGCCCGAATTGAGAGGAATAACAGGATATGAAGAAAAGTTTAAGAAAGTGGAGGAACTGCGATGTGAGGCTGTTAACAGTTTGCTAACTCAAGATGGTTTTGAAGCATTGATGGACTATTCGAAGAGACTCCAAAATCCTCAATATATCATGCGTGCTCTTGCTATGCAAGAAGATGCGTTCGACTATTTTGATCGGATTTATATGCTTGTGGAATCTGATGATTTTTTCAATAGGACAGCTGTGGATTATTTCAGTCGAATCGATATAAGTGATAGAAAAAGATTCTTGGATAAGGTGAATACATATAAGAATCATGCCTATGTCTGGTATCCATTGGCAGCTATATGGAATGTTGATGATGAAATATGGAATTATGTAGAGTCGCTTACTGAACAACAGCAGCATGACTATTGGGCGCATGTTGAAACGCATGTCATACCTGATACAAGGGTGGATTACCTTATTAGTCATTATGAGTCCGCAGGTAGAGGAGAGCAAGTGGTTAAGATACTATATCATGTGATAGAATACAAGGAACAATATCCTTTGGATTTGAACTACGTGGTAAATACGATGAAGAGGGTGCTACCAATCTTAGATCCAGAGAGACTTGGTTTTATTCGATTTGAATTGGATAGTGTTATGGAGTGGATTGACAAGCAGCCTGAGGTGTCTGATACTGACATCGTTGCCCTGGAGATTCCTTATATTCTTATGTCGGGTGAAGAAATAAGCGATTGGAAGATTTATAAAATGATAATTGAGAGCCCGCATTATTTGTTTGAAATGATAGATTATGCTTTCTATTCCGATGATCCTGAACAAAGGAAGCTAGAAGAAGAGAAAAATACTTCAGATAAACAACGCAGAGTGTTGGCTACGTTTAGTGGGAGGCTACTACTAAGTATTCATACTATGCCATGTATGGGTGAGGATGATGCGATAGATGAGGAAAGGTTGCGGGAGTATATTGCGACATTGCAAAAGTTGGGTGAAGAGAAAAAGAAAATGAGTATGGTAAACCACACTATAGGGCAATTGCTCGCTAACTGTCCACAATGTATACAAGGATGCCCTCCAGGTATAATTTGTGAAATCATAGAAGGTCTAAATAACAAGTCTGTTAATGATAGTTTTCATGCCCAAATTTATAATCGGCTTGGTTCTACGGTACGTGGGCCATATGATGGAGGTGATATTGAATACAATAAGGCTGCAAGGTTCCGCAAAACAGCAGAAGAACTTCAGATTATGTACCCAATAACATCAGAAATATTCCGTGATCTTAGCGGCGTGTATATGAAGGAGGCAAAAAGACATGATACTGAGGTGGAAATAATGAAACTTGATAATTGAAGGAGATTTGATAAAAATACTGAGAATCATTTTGATGTGAAGTGATTTGTGAAAAATCCGGATTAAGATGATATAATTATGGCTCGGTACTTTCAAAAGTATCGAGCCATAATTGTGGTTGAGGATGCCGTGTGAACGGCTACAACTTCTTGTTCTCAGCAAATGAAAAATACTGTTCGTTTGCTAGGATGATGTGGTCGCGGAGGGTCATGCGTACTGACTCTGCTGCCAGGGTAAGCTTTGCTGCAATAGCACTGTCGAACTTCGTTGGAGAAGGGTTCCCACTGACATGGTTATGTACTGTGACAATGTAAGTTGCATTGTAAAGTACCCCGAATCGCATGATGTTTCTCGGATCGGCAGCGTTTTCTGACACCTCTCCCCGGCAGATTCGAACCCTGCGGAGAAGTTCGTGTTTGGGATTGAAGAACAATGCCCAAAACTCCTCCACATCTAGGTCTTCCAGCTGCGGCATCATGTAATTTCCTACAGAAATAGCATCCTTCAGAACCGGCTTCTCCTCTGGAGCAGTTTTTCTGAATCGCTTCCCAAACTCACAGGCAGCGACTATAGCGATAGCCCTGTTTTTACCGATGCCACGATAGCACATCAGTTCTTCCATTGTCTTCTTGCCCAGTTTGGAAAGGTCATTGCCGCAGTCATCCAACATCTGATTCATGAGATCTACAGTTGGAAACTCCTTCGGGCCGTTGCCAATGATGATGGCCAAAAGCTCACTCTCGCTGAGCTGGCTGACACCATCCGTCTGGAATTTCTCCATTGGGATGTCATCATTAGTCCATTTCTTGATTGACGGAACAGGATCCTCTTCCTGATTCTTCTGGACGGTGATAGCCGAAGTAGGGTACAGCTCATGAAGAGAAGCTTCCAGCATAGACATCCTTTTCTCATGTTCCTCAAGTCGTCTGTTGTCTCTTTCTTCGAAATCTCTACTTCTCCTTGGCCGTCTGCTTTCCTCCCTATCCTCAAAATGACGAAATGATTCCCTGCCATCCTTTGGACGGAATTCGTCTCTTGAACGACTGCGTCTTCTGGATTTATCCTCTTTCTCAGGATTCACATAGCCTAATACACCAGTGGGACGATAACTGCCACGTGCGACTCCAGGTCTATATGGAACACTTGGAGCAGAGTCAGACCGTCCAGAAACAGGGTGATAAGTCACCTTGTTACTTGGCTTTCGCTCATTACCCCTGCGTCCCTCTTCCCTGTCAAGTTCCTTCTTTGAAGGCTTCCTGACCAGTGTCTCAATAGGTTCATCGACCAGTTCCCCGACAAAATTGTTCTCACCATTGTCCATGTTGATGGTAACACCCATTTCTTCCTTCTCAACAGGAGCCTCCATTACAGGCTCTTCCTGCCATGCAACTAACTTCTTCATACGATTTGATTTTAAATGTTGATATTGTATTGATTGAATTTCTCTTGCTTACTCTCATGCCAACAGACGCATTACATCAAGGATGGTCAGGTTAGTAGCAGACAAGTCCGTCCTTTTAAGCCTACTGTTACATCGGTCAATTAAGGCTTCGCATTCATCGACGGCTCTCTT
>ERZ842401.6956-NODE-6956-length-11815-cov-8.010884_pt1 | contig 11815 bp, 11 predicted proteins | sample MGYA00521270_ERZ842401 | MGnify/ENA primary metagenome ERZ842401 (study PRJEB31892, sample SAMEA3878208) | bioreactor metagenome | biome: Moose rumen | place: Sweden | collected 2011-10 | study: EMG produced TPA metagenomics assembly of the PRJEB12797 data set... | reverse complement strand
GGAAATGCCGCGTGAAAAAAGCTCTCTGGCAATTCCTAAGCCACGGTAATTCTGATTCACAAAAACTGCGGTGAGAGCCACGACATTTTTTGCGAAGGACGAAAAATGCGAAAATAAAAGACAAGCGGCGAAATCTCCTGACAGAGAACGGCACACAATTCCGCCTAAGCCAGCAGGATTTTCATAATCAAACTTGCGAAGCCACAAGTGAGCAATCGCTTTTCCCGTTTCGCCTGTGAACGAATCTTGTATTTCGCGTGCGATTTTCTCCGCCTCATGAAGAATACAATCACTGTCCTTAGCGTGATTGTACGGCTGGAATTCAAAATCTTCCTGAATCAGTTCATTATAATCCTCAAAATCCTGACTCAGTTTTTCCAAGCCCCAAGAATCGCGGAGCGCATTGTACCACTCATACACGACAGAGCGCATTTTCTGCTTTTTGAATGCCGAAAAACGCTTTTCGATGTGCGGGTACTGCTTTAGCACCGTTTTATAATTCTTGAACACCCCCCTTCCGTTTGCAAGAACTTCGCGAAGCTCGCCCTGCACGCTCGGCACACGGACACACGACGCAAATTCTTCCAATAAATTAAAGCCTTCCGCAGATGTCCACGGTGGCAATGGATACACATTTTCTTCGTCGCCCACCTCTGATTCAGACAAATCATCAAGATGAACGACCAACTTCCGCGCAGAATCAAACACGAATTCCGCGTTCTGGTCTTCCATGGCGAATATGATTTCAGCAATAAGAGATTCCGTTAATTCAAAAACCATAGTTCAGCCCAGATTTCCTCTCAACCGCTGTTACGCAGCTCGCTCACGCTCGGTCGCAAGCGACTGGCTGCGCCACTGCTCCATAGCGGGGGCGCACACACCGTTTTAGTTCAATTCAGCGCGTTTTGAAACGATTTTGCTCACCAAACCGTAAGAAAGTGCTTCTTCGGCGGAAAGCCAGTGGTCGCGGTCACAGTCCTTTTCGACCTGCTCCTCGCTCTTACCCGTTTCGGCGGCAATCAATTTTATCAACTTCTTTTTAGACTTTGCGATTTCTTCGGCTTGGATTTCCAAATCGGTCGCAACACCACGAGCCACACCGCCAATCAAAGGCTGGTGAATGAGGTAATGGCTGTTCGGGAGCGCGAATCGGCGTTCTTTTGGCACGGCAATCTGAATAATCGTTGCAAACGAAGCGATTAAGCCCATGCCGATTGTATACACGGGCGCGTTGATAAAACGAATCATGTCGTAAATGCCGAATCCTGAATCGATTGAGCCGCCGGGCGAATCAAGGAAAATGTAAATCGGCTTGTCGCTGTCGGCTTCGAGCAAAAGAAGCTGTTTGACGACCTTCGCCGTGTTCTCTTCGCTAATCTCGCCGCTCAAAATAATCTGGCGGGTTTTCAAAAATTTCTCGGAAAGCGAATCTTCCTTTTCAGACTTTTTTTCTTCGTCTTTGTCGTTAAAAATTCTCATAGTATAAATATAGCGAAAAAAGCGCAAAAATACAATCAAAAATCACACGCTTTTATTTTACGCCTTTTGCCTCGTTCCAAAAATCCATCATATCGCGGTGGTTCGCGTGCTCCATGCCGAGATTTTTTTCTTTCATGCCCTCTTCCACATGCTTGAATCGGAATTCGAATTTTTTCATCGCCTTTTGAAGCGCAATGTTCGGGTCAACGCCGAGCCAGCGACCGTAGTTCAAGAAGCAATGCAAAACATCGCCGTACTCTTCTTCAAGGTGAAGCTGAGCCTTTTTTTGCTCCTCGTTCAATTCTGTTTTATTGAAAGGCGTTTTGCCGTCGTAGCCGTTCAGAACTTCCACATCAAGGAACGCATCGTGCATTTCGGCAAGTTCCTCGCAGAATTTCATGCGCACTTCCGAAAGCGTGTTCCAATCAAAGCCAGCCTTTGCCGCTTTTTTGAGTTCCTTGTACGCTTTGAGAATCGGCGGGAAATTCTCTGGAATTGAATCAAGAATTGAATCAGACTTCCGCCCTTCCACATTTTCTTTAATTCGCTCCCACTGATTCAGCACTTTTTCGGGATTGCCCGCAACGCTCTCTTTGACTTCGGTTTTTCCATCGCTCTCGGCGAACACATGCGGGTGGCGGCGCACGAGTTTTTCGGCGATTCCGTTGATTGTTTCTTCCACCGTGAAAAGCCCCTGCTCCTCGAACATGTACGCAATCAGAACGACATTCAAAAGCACATCGCCAAGCTCTTCTTTGACATGCGCGGGGTCTTCCTGCGTGAGTGCGTCGATTGCCTCGCAAGTTTCCTCAAAGAAAGTGGAGCGCAGAGAAAGCGGCGTTTGCACTTTATCCCACGGGCAGCCCTTCCGCACCGCCTTCACGATGTCATAAAAATGAGAAAATGCAGATTCAAGCGTTTTATTTTCAGTTTTCATTTCAATTTTCCGTTTTCAGTTTTCGATTATTTTCTTTTTGCTCCAGCCCGCAAGAATTCGGTTCGGGTCGGTGGAAAGCAAGAGTTTGCAGAACATTTCGTTTGTGGGCGCGAATTCCTGCGCGAGAATGATTCGTTCGTCAGCCGTGAAATTTGAAAGCACATAGTCGGCGATGTTCACATTCGCGGGTTTTGAAATGCCGAAGCGAAGCCGCCAAAAATCAGCTGTGCCGAGCACTGCTTTTGTTGAGCGCAAGCCGTTGTGACCGCCCAAGCCGCCGCTCCATTTGAGGCTCACCGTGCCAATCGGAAGCTCCAGCTCGTCATGCACGACCAAAATTTCGTCATTATTGATTTTGAAAAATCGTGCCAATTCGCCGATTGATTCCCCGCTCAAATTCATGTAGGTGAGCGGCTTTAGAAAGTAGATTTTTTCGGGCGCGTTTTCGGGAACGCGGGGAGTGCCGCCGTCTTTTGTGGTGAGCACGCCCGTTTCGCCCATCCATTCGGCAAGCGTGCGGGTTTCAACTGCGGCATAATCGCCTTTGAATTTGTTCTGAAACGAAAATTTACTGTAAAACGGGAGCTGGCTTGCGAACTGCCAGGCGACATTGTGCCGCGAGAGTTTGTATTCTTCGCCGTAATTCCCTAAAAAAGCGACCAATCGAATCATAGACTTCTTGTGTTATTTTTCCCCTTGAAGCATTTCAAACTGGTTCGACGGATCATCAAACAATTTTTTGTACGAGGTTTTAATCGTATCGTAAAAACCGTTTTTGATTTTAATTTCGCGGTCATTGACTTCGATGACATAATACACAATATTCAGGCTTTTTATTTGCGTGACGCGCCTATTGTCGGCGGTGTAGGCTTCGTCAACTTCGATTTTATCGTCTTCTTTATAGAATCGCCGCCATGTTCCCAGCTGCATCGTGAAAAAATCGATTGCAGTTTCATAGGACATGCCTTCCGTGCTTAATTTATTGATTCGCTCCAAAATTTCGTTTGAATCTTCGCTCGGCTTTGCATTTTTAATGTCAGTGCGTGCCCAAGATTCTTCGGTTTTATTCGTTGTTACATGAAACATAGCGTTTACCTACCGTGATTTTCGATTTCTTAAGACTATTATAACACAAGTCGCAACAAAAAGCACAAAAACTGCCGAAAAAATCGGAATCATATATGAATTTAATTGAAGCTCTGAAAGAACCGTGTGCAAGTTCACGAATCCGAACACGGCGAACACAAGGAATGAAAGGAGCTTAAAGAATGAATCAGGCGTTTTTCCGTGAAGAACGAATGCAAGCACCAAGCCGATGATGTCAGCTGCAAAGAATCCAACAGAAGCCGCGAGCCAAATCCAGAGAAGATTCGCGTTCAGTCCGTTCGTTGCCCCGAAAGTGATTGCCGAAAGCTGTGTTTTGTCGCCCAGTTCCGCGATGAAGAAAATGCAAAAAACCGCAAGCGAAGCAAATGTGATTTTTGATTCACCGCCTTCTTCTTCATCGTCCGACTTTATGAGCGAAGTGACCGAAAAATAAAAGAACGCCACGCACGCAATCAGTTTGACAATCCACAAATGCGCGCTTAAAAATGCGTTTAAAAGCCCGCCCGCGCACACGGAAAGCGCGTTCAGCACGCAGATGGCAACCGCCGTTCCAAGCACAATGCTACGGATTTTGTATTTTGAAGTGAGCGCAAACAACATGAGCTGTGTTTTGTCGCCCATCTCCGCCACGAAGAAAGTGAACAACACCGTGAAAAAATATGCAAAAGTCATTTAGTACCTCTCGAACAAAATGAGACGCGGATGCACGCGGATGGACACAGATAAAAATCCGCGTTTATCTGCGTTAATCCGCGTCAAAATTTAATTCAAACTTTGCCTGTATCGCTCGTAAAGAAGCACGCCTGTTGCTACGCTCACATTCAGGCTGTCGATTTTGCCACAGGTGGGGATTGAAACGATTGAATCGCACTGCTCTTCAAGCAATCGGCTGATTCCGCTTCCCTCGCTTCCCATGATGATTGCTGTTTTTGCGGGGAAAGTAAGATTCTGCACGGATTTGCCGCCCGCGTCCGCGCCGTAAACCCAAAAGCCCGCTTCTTTGATTTTCTGCACCGCGCGGTTCAAATTCTTTACGACGGAGTGGGGAACGAAGCTGCTCGCCCCCGCCGAAGCACGCGCAATGATTTCGTTTTCGCTCACATTGCCCACGCTGTTTCGCTGAGGCATAACGGCAAGGCTCACGCCAAACTGGTCGCACGAACGCAAGATTGCGCCCACATTGTGCGGGTCGGTGATTTCATCGAGAATTAAGACTGTTTTGTTCTCGTCAGAAAGTTTTGCCTGGGCAATCCAAGTGTCGAAATCCACTTCGCTTTGGTTTGATTCTTTTGCATTTTCGTTACAAAGCACGATTCCACGATGGTCCCGTGCCACTTCGGGAAGATTCTGCACGAGCGAATCAAGCACTTTTGAATCGACCTGACTGCACGGAATTCCCGCCGTGCGAGCCGCTTCAAGGATTTTCTTTACGCGAGGACCAATTTTAGAATAAGAAAGAGAAAGCCCGTCAATTTGCCCGCTTTCACAGGCGGCACGGACTTTCTCTTCAATGGCATGAAAGCCAGTTATCGTTTGTTTCATAAAATGTGGTCATTGAGCATTGTCGAAATGACCATTGCACGCTGAATATGTGGTTTCGACTGGCTCAACCACCATAGCTTTTCTATCTACCGCAACATTTCTTGTATTTTTTGCCGCTTCCGCACGGACACGGGTCGTTTCGCCCGATTTTTGCGCCCTCACGAACGACCGTCATCGGCTTTACACTTCCGACTGAGTAGAGCCATTCGCCGTTGATTTTTTTGAAGTAGCCGACTTCGTGGTGAATGTCGCGCAAGCCGCCTTTGTCTGTGTAGGTTGCTTCAAATTCGACAACGCCTTCTTCGTCGTTTTCAGTGCCCTTTTCGGTGCGCAAGATTTTGAGACCATGCCAAGTTGAGTTTTTTGCCCAGTCTTCGGTTGCCTTGCGGTCGATTTCGGCAATTTTTTCGCCCTCTTCGCATGAATTGATGATGAAGTCAATTTCCTGTTTTTCGTAAGAAGAATAGCGCGCTCGCATGAGAGCTTCCGCCGTGGGCGCCTTTACCGTACCTTTGATGATTGGCTCACAGCATTCGCCATATTTTTTACCAGAGCCACACGGGCACAAATCTTTTCCTGCCATTTTGTTTTCCTTATGAATTAGAAAGTTATATTATTATAGTGAAAGCGTTCTGTCTGTTCAATTATAAATTTCTCACAGAGGGCACAGAGACCACAGAGGAACTTCACTCTGTGCACTCTGTAGCTCTGTGAGGAATTCATTTCTTCATCAAATCAGCGACCGACACCGAATCAAGGTAATTCTCAATCAGTTCGTCGAGTTTCGTCCACATGGGAATGGTGCGGCACGCTTCTTTTTTAGGACACGGCTCTGCGCCCTTTTCAAGACAGGCAACGGGGGCGAGCGTTCCTTCCGTGAGACGAAGAATTTCCCCGACCTTGTAATCTTCGGGCGCACGGTTGAGCTTGTAGCCGCCCCCCTTTCCGTGAACGCCGTCCACAAAGCCGTTCTTTGAGAGAAGCGTCATAATCGACTCGATGTATTTTTGGGAAATTTCCTGTCGCTCGGCGACATCTTTGAGCGGAATGCGTTCATCTTCGCTGTGTTCCGCCAAATCAATCAAAACTCGAAGCGCATATCGTCCGCGTGTAGAAACAATCATAAAAAAAACCTCGTGCTACTAGACTTCAACCTAGTATACCACGAGGTTTAAAGGATTTCAAATCCTTAATACCAAAAATTGCCCGCAAGGAGGCGGGCAAAAGATAGTTGACCGCAAGTTTTTGCTTGTCAAAAACTTGTCAGGACATGGATGTCCAATTAGTCCGCGAAGAGCGGTGTTGAAAGATAGCGGTCGCCCGTGTCAGGCAAGAGCGCGACGATTGTCTTTCCTTTGTTTTCTGGTCGTTTTGCAAGCTCAACTGCTGCCCACAAAGCCGCGCCAGAAGAAATACCGACCAAAACGCCTTCTTTTACGCCGACCAATTTTCCGGTCTTGAATGCGTCTTCGTTTTCGACGGCGATGATTTCATCGTAGACTTTGGTGTCCAATACATCAGGAACGAAGCCCGCGCCGATTCCCTGAATCTTGTGCGCGCCCGCAACGCCTGTTGAAAGCACAGCCGAAGATTTTGGCTCAACTGCCACGACTTTGACATCTTTATTCTTTGATTTGAGGAACTGACCGACGCCAGTAATCGTGCCGCCTGTGCCAACGCCTGCGACAAAGTAATCGACTTTTCCGTCTGTGTCTTCCCAGATTTCTGGGCCTGTTGTTTCAAGGTGTGCCTTCGGGTTCGCTGGGTTCACGAACTGACCAGGAATAAAGCTGTTCGGCGTTGTTTGAGCGAGCTCGTTTGCTTTTGCGATTGCGCCCTTCATGCCCTTTGCGCCTTCAGTCAAAACAAGTTCTGCGCCGTATGCTTTCATCAACTGGCGGCGTTCAACAGACATCGTTTCCGGCATGACGATGATGACTTTGTAGCCACGAGCAGCCGCAACCGAAGCCAAACCGATTCCCGTGTTTCCAGAAGTCGGCTCGATGATTGTTGAATCGGGCTTGAGTTTGCCCGCTTTTTCTGCCTCGTCGAGCATTGCCTTTGCGATTCGGTCTTTTACGCTTCCTGCTGGATTGAAATATTCCAACTTCGCGACGATTTTTGCCTCAAGATTGAATTCTTTTTCAATGTGAGTGAGTTCCAACAACGGTGTGTGACCGACAAGCTGGTCAGATGATGTGTAAGTCTTTGCCATATAAATCTCCTTTATTTTTATCCACAGATTTTCACAGATTAACACAGATTAAAAAAATATCTGTGCCATCTGTGGTTTCTTTTTCTAATGATGGTAGTATATCTTTTATTACCTAGTAAGTCAATGGGTAATATGTATTTTTTTTTCTTTTTTTTCGCTTATAAAAAGTTTGCTATATATACACGCCCATGTTAAAATAATCTTATGGATGCAAATTTCTATGATTTCTTGACGGGCTTGCCCAACATGACCTACTTTTTTGAAATCTCATCGGCTCGAAAAGAAACAATCACGAAAAATCTCGGAATTCCCACCGTTCTCTTTATTACGCTGCACGGGTTAAACACTTTCAATCAAAAACAGGGCTTTTTGGAAGGCAATAATTTTTTGAAATCTTTTGCCGAACTTTTGGCTTCTTATTTTGAGAAAGAAAATTGCTGTCGCTTGGGTGGCGGTCATTTTTCGGTCATTGCGGACGGAACAAATATCGATGACAAACTCCGCAGTTTAATCGAGAATTGCAAAAATCTTAATACAACTGGCGGAATACACCCACACATCGGAATTTACACTTATGAAAACGACGATGTGAATATCAACATGGCGTGCGACCGCGCAAAACTTGCCTGTGATTCTCTTGAAGACAACCGCACGGCAGGAATCGCCCGTTACGACCAAAAAATCAAACATGAAGAAGAAAACCACCGCTACATTCTCGAAAATTTAAACAAGGCAATTGCGGAACGATGGATTACCGTCTACTATCAGCCGATTGTCCGCACCGTAAACGAAAAAGTCTGTGATGAAGAAGCACTTGCCCGCTGGATTGATCCCGTAAAAGGCTTTTTGTCGCCCGCTGATTTTATTCCCGTCCTCGAAGAAGAAAAACTCATTTACAAACTCGACCTGTACATGCTTGAGCGTGTCATCGAAAAAATGAAATACCTCGAAGAGCACGGCATTCCGATTCTCGCGCAGTCAATCAACCTTTCGCGCTCTGATTTTGACTCATGCGACATCGTTGAAGAAATCCGAAGCCGTGTTGATTTGGCAGGAATTCCGCGCAGTAAAATCAGCATTGAAATCACCGAAAGCACAATCGGAAGCGACTTTGACTTCATGATGAAGCAAATTTTGCGCTTTAAGGAACTCGGCTTCCCTATTTGGATGGACGATTTCGGAAGCGGCTACTCTTCGCTCAATGTTTTAAAAGAAATTCCGTTCGACCTCATTAAATTCGACATGAGTTTTATGAGACAGTTCGACCAAAAGAACAACGGAAAAATCATTCTCGCCGAACTGATAAAAATGGCGTTCTCAATCGGCGTTGACACGGTGTGCGAGGGCGTTGAAACCGAAGAGCAGATTCAGTTTTTGCGTGAAGTCGGCTGTTCAAAAATCCAGGGCTATTATTACGGAAAGCCGATTCCGTTCTCAGAAGTGGTCAACAAAATTGACGATACTCGTTCGCTCGGCTTTGAAGACCCCGCTGAAATGCAGTATTTTGAAACGATTGGGCGCGTGAATTTGCACGACCTTGCCGTGTTCTCTCACGGAAACGAGCAGGATTTCAACAATGTCTTCAACATGATTCCGATGGCGATTCTTGAAATTGCAGGCGAAACCGTTCGGTTCGTGCGCACCAATCAGTCATACCGTAATTTTTTCAGACGGTTCTTCGGAGTTGCCGTTTCGGACAAAGACATTCCCATTCCAGCAGTCTTGCAGACGGGCGGCTCTTCGTTCATGCGTGTTATCCAGCGGGTTGCAGAAGACGGAAAACGCACCTTTGTTGACGAAGCCCTTCCCGATGGTTCTATCGCAAATTATTTCGTACGCAAACTTGCAGAAAATCCCGTCACGAAAAAAGTATCGGTTGCGGTCGGCGTGCTTATGATTATGGAAGGCAATCAGGGCGCAACGTACGCCAACATTGCAAAGGCGCTCGCTGCCGACTACTTCTCGCTTTTCTATGTAAATCTCGAAAATGACACATTCATCGAATATTCTTCAGTCGCGGGCGAAGAACTCATGTCGAGCGAACGGCACGGCGAGCATTTTTTTGACCGTTGCATTGAAGATGCGCCCAAATATTTGTATTCAGAAGACCTCGAAAAATTCCGCACAGTCTTTTCAAAAGAAGCGGTTCTTAACGACATCAATGAGCACGGTCGGTTTTCGTTCACATACCGCTTAAACCAAGACGGCAAAGTTTTCTATGTGAACATGAAAATCATGCGCATGAACCACAATCATATCGTCATGGCGATAAGCAATGTCGACGCACAAGTCAAGCAGAAGCAATTGCTCGAAAAGGCTCAGCAGGAACAAGTGATTTACACGCGGCTCATGTCGCTTTCGGGTGATTTTATCGGCATGTACATCGTTGACCTCAAAACCGAAGAATACACGGAATATGAGGCAAGTTCCGATTTTGAAACGCTGGGGCTTGCAAAACAGGGCGAGAACTTTTTCGTCAACACCCACAAAAATGCCGAACTCACCTTGCACCCCGATGACCTTAAAGCCTTCAAAGAAAGTTTTACGCGCGAAAATATCCTCGAAACAATAAAAAAGCGGGGTGTGTTTACGACTCATTACCGCCTCATGCTGAACGGCGAGCCTCACCCCGCAACAACTAGAGCCGCCCTCGTCAAAGAAAACGGCGAGGACAAACTCATCATTGGAATTCGCGTGTAATTACTTCGCTGCCGCAAATCCTGCTTCCAAGTCGGCGATGATGTCATCGACATGCTCTGTACCGATTGAAAGACGGATTGTGCTCTGCGTGATTCCCTGGTCTTTCAGTTCTGCATCTGAAAGCTGCGAGTGCGTTGTGGTCGCCGGGTGAATGACGAGCGATTTGACATCAGCCACATTCGCGAGCAAGCTGAAAATCTTAAGGTTGTCGATGAATTTCCAAGCCGCGTCTTTTCCGCCCTTAATCTCGAATGTGAAGATTGACGCGCCGCCGTTCGGGAAATATTTCTCGTAAAGCGCGTGGTCGTGGTGGTCGGGAAGCGACGGATGATTCACTTTCTCAACCTGCGGATGCTTGCTCAAATACTCAACGACCTTTTTCGTGTTCTCAACATGGCGGTCAAGTCGGAGTGAAAGCGTCTCAACGCCCTGCAAAAGCAAGAACGCATTGAACGGGCTGATTGAAGCACCCTGGTCGCGGAGCAAAATCGCGCGAATGTAAGTGACGAATGCCGCATGTCCCACCGCGTCCGCGAATGAAATTCCGTGATAGCTTGGGTTTGGAGAGGCGATTGGAGCATATTTTCCACTCTTCTTCCAGTCGAATTTTCCCGAATCAACGATAACGCCGCCCAAAGTCGTTCCGTGACCGCCCAAGAATTTCGTTGCCGAATGAACAACGATGTCCGCCCCGTGCTCAATCGGGCGAATCAGATACGGAGTGCCGAAAGTGTTGTCGATTACGAGCGGAAGCCCGTGTTTGTGAGCGATTTCAGCGATTTTGTCGATGTCAGGAATGTCCGAGTTCGGATTTCCCAAAGTCTCCAAATAAATTGCCTTCGTGTTCGGCTTGATTGCGCCCTCAACCTCAGAAAGATTGTGCGCGTCAACAAAAGTCGTTTCCACACCGAATCCAGTCAAAGTGTGCGCGAGCAGATTGTAAGTGCCGCCGTAAATCGTTTTCTGAGCCACAATGTGGTCGCCCTTCTGAGCCAAAGCCTCAATCGTGTAAGTGATAGCCGCCGCACCAGAAGCAACCGCCAATGCCGCAACGCCGCCTTCCAAAGCCGCAACGCGCTTCTCAAACACATCCTGCGTTGAGTTCGTCAATCGACCGTAAATGTTGCCCGCGTCCGCCAAACCGAATCGGTCAGCCGCATGCTTAGAATTGTGGAACACATACGAAGTCGTCTGATAAATCGGCACCGCGCGTGAATCCGTTACTGGGTCAGCCTGCTCCTGCCCCACATGAAGTTGAAGTGTCTCAAAATGAAGTTTATTTGCCATAGTTGTTTTCTCCTTTTTTATTTATTCCTATTAATTTAGTAGGTATCTATACTATAAAGATAATTACCTAGCATGTCAATAGGTATTAAAATATTTTTGTAATTTTTTTATCGCAAGTATTACTCCCATTGTAAACTCATCTTATATTTTAAAGTTTACAATATCCGTCATTTTTGTTACACTCTCTCAAAAAAGAGGTACAAACATGGCAACACTCAACGAACTCGCCGAAGACATCATTCACGGCAAACGCTTTGGTCGCACCGACGACCTTTCTTTCTTCAAAACATGCGCTTTGAACGAACTCACCGCCGCCGCAGACAAAATCCGCGCACATTTCAGGGGAAGCAATGTGGATTTATGCACGATTATCAACGGACGGAGCGGTCGTTGCGGCGAAAACTGCAAATTCTGCGCTCAGAGCGCACACAACCACACTTCTTGCGAAGCCTACGACTTTCTTGACGAAGAAAAAATCATTGCAGAAGCAAAAGCGAATCAAGACGAGGGCGTAAACCGATTTGCCATCGTTACGGCTGGTCGTGCAC
>ERZ842401.6955-NODE-6955-length-11817-cov-4.278694_pt1 | contig 11817 bp, 17 predicted proteins | sample MGYA00521270_ERZ842401 | MGnify/ENA primary metagenome ERZ842401 (study PRJEB31892, sample SAMEA3878208) | bioreactor metagenome | biome: Moose rumen | place: Sweden | collected 2011-10 | study: EMG produced TPA metagenomics assembly of the PRJEB12797 data set... | reverse complement strand
GATGAGCTAATAGTAACTTCTCTATGTGAACATCAGCGGTATTTTTTCTAAATGTCAGATGATTTTCCTATTGCATTTTGATACCTCGCTATATTGTTAGAGATAACTAACTCTATGATATACCTCTTGAATTGCATTGTCATGTTATTAATTACTTTGAATTTATATGTCGTATCACGCAGTTTATGACAAGTGGTGAATTATTCCTGGAATAATGTTAATAAAAATTGACATAAACGCAATTAATGTAATATATTATAGACATAAAGGAGATGGAATATGCCTAAGAAGAAAACAGTGCTTTTACCAGAGACGATACATATATTAGAGCAAATGGGCTTACAAATAAAATATGCCAGATTACGAAGAAAGATATCGTCGGAGCTTGTTGCTGAGAGAGCTGGCATAAGCAGAGCCACACTTGTTGAAATTGAAAAGGGATCACCGTCTGTTGCGATTGGAAGCTATGCAGCCGTTTTGCATGCTCTAAATTATATGGATAAAGATTTACTTCTAATTGCAAAAGATGACGAATTGGGGCGTAAGCTTCAAGATTTAGATTTGCACGTTAAAAAGAGAGTAAGGAAGTAATTAGTTTCATGGATAATGAAAATAAGATTTATGTATATGCTGATTTTTTATCCTATAACAAAGAGTTAATAGGAACAATATATGTATCACAGACTAGAGGAAAAGAGTTTTATTCATTTGAATATGATACAGAATGGTTAAAAAAAGCAGATATGCTATTGGATCCAGACCTACAGCATTATCAGGGCAGACAATACCTGACTGATGAAAAAAATATTTTTGGAATTTTTGCAGATTCATGCCCAGATAGATGGGGACGAAGATTGATGAATCGGCGAGAAGAAATTAGGGCTAAAGAAAATTCAGAAAGACCTAGAAAGCTTTTGGAAAGTGACTATTTGTTAGGTGTATATGATGAAGCACGCATGGGTGGTCTTAGATTTAAGGTGGAAAAGGATTCTGACTTTCTATCTAATGATAAAGATTTTGCGACTCCGCCTTGGACTTCGCTGAGAGAATTAGAACAAGCTTCAGTTTTGTTTGAAACTGAAGAAGATCCTCTTGGAGAAAAATGGATAAAGCAGTTGTTAGCACCTGGTTCTTCGCTTGGAGGTGCCAGGCCAAAGGCGTCAGTTCTTGGTCCGGACGGTTCATTATGGATAGCCAAATTCCCTTCTAAAAACGATGATTTTGATTCTGGAGCATGGGAAATGGTAGTACATGAATTAGCCAAAAAAGTAGGTTTAAATGTACCAGAAGCAAAAGCTGAAAAATTTTCCAAGCTTGGCACAACATTTCTAGTTAAAAGGTTTGATAGAGATGGAAAAAATAGAATCCATTTTTCTTCAGCAATGACTATGCTTGGAAAAAATGACGGTGCAAACTGGTCTGATGGTAGTAGCTATCTAGAAATTGTTTCATTTCTTAAAGCAAATGGAGCAAGACCCAAGGAGGACTTACAGGAACTCTGGAAAAGAATAGTATTTAGCATGTGTGTATCTAACACAGATGATCATTTTAGAAATCATGGTTTTATTCTTTCAAAGAATGGCTGGGAGCTCTCTCCACTTTATGATGTCAATCCCGATATATATGGCGAGTATTTATCGCTTAATGTTGATGACAAAGATTCAGCCATTGATTTAAATCTTGCAATCTCAGCTTCGGAATTTTATGGAATAAAAAATGATGTTGCTGCCGGTATTGCTGGAGAAATACAATCAATAGTAAAAAACGAGTGGCATGCACTTGCTCAAAAATATAATATTAACAGAAATGAAATTGAAAGAATGGAATATGCGTTCGATAAATAAATTTATAATTATCAAAAAGAAAAAGGGGATCAGATATGTTTCAGATACTATTAGCGATTATTTACTTGGCTTTTATCAGTCTAGGCCTACCAGATTCACTACTTGGTGCGGCATGGCCGACTATATATCCAGAGCTTAATGTGCCAGTTTCTTATGCAGGAATCATATCTATGATAATTGCGCTAGGAACAGTAATATCTAGCTTGCAAAGTGACCGATTGACGCGAAGCCTTGGAACGGGAAAAGTCACTGCAATCAGTGTGGCTTTGTTACCAATTTATCTGTTGATACTATTAGTATTAATGATTATAACTCATGAAATGCTTTCAAATAAGAAGGAGGCATAGCATGCTTGTGCATCTGAACTTGTTGAAGGCTTAATGGCGGAGGTATAGTGGATTGGAATACAATAGAGAAAAAATGTCTGAAAACAAATTTGCACAGATGATGGAACGTGGTTATACAGAAGCCATTGCAGGTAAAGGACGGAATGCCAGCGAAGTATATGAAGATTTGATAAATGATTTGAAGGATAGAGCAAATGTTTGATTTAATATATACACCGCAGGCAGAAGCTGCATCTTTATCAAATATTCCTAAATGGAACAAACTGGGGCTAAGAAAGACACACTATAAAAGATATTATGCATATTTTGGGACAGATTTTGAAAATGAAATTATCTTCATAACAGCGATAGTATTTGACGGAATGGATCCAGAAAAGTTTTTAGAAGAAAATATATGAAAATGGACAGGGCGATGTCTATGGCGTAAGATAAGATTACCTGCGAGGAGTCCTCGCAGGTGATTTTTTAAAGTTATATTGACACAATGTCAAAATGATGATATAAATTAATTGCTGACACAAAGTCAGAATAAAAAGAAAGCTTTCATGTAGTTATTAATTGAGAAAGTCATGGTTTTACGAAAGGAGTCTTATATGGAATTACCAAAGATTGCAATGGGAGCATGGGCTTGGGGCGATAAAGATGGATATTTTGGTAACAAGATGGCGGAGGATGAATTCAAGCCAATATTTGACACAGCTATTCAAACAGGACTTAATCTGTGGGATACAGCAACAGCATATAGTAACGGAGAGTCAGAGAAAATCCTTGGAAAGTTTGTAAATGAGGTTGGAAGAGAAAAGGTCATTGTCTCTACAAAATTCACTCCTCAGATGGCAGCAATGTATGACAATAGAGTTGAGAAGATGTGTCAGGCATCTCTTGATAGAATGAATATTGACTACATTGATATCTACTGGATTCATAATCCAATTGGTGCACCCGAATACACGAAGCAGCTTATTCCTTTGCTTAAATGTGGCATGGTAAAGTCAGTTGGTGTATCGAATCATAACTTGGCACAAATTAAGGAAGCAGATGAGATTTTAAAGGCAGAAGGCTTTAAGGTGTCAGCTGTCCAGAATCATTTCAGCCTTATTAATAGGTCATCCTATGATTCTGGAATAGTAGATTATTGTAATGAAAATGGTATTACATTTTATGGTTATATGACTTTAGAGCAGGGTGCACTTTCTGGAAAGTATGATAGCAGCAATCCATTCCCAGCAGGAAGTTCGAGAGCAGATATATTTAATCCACTTCTTGATAAGCTCACTGTAATTACAGACGAGCTTAAGAAGATAGCCTTGGCTCATCAGGTTTCACCTGCTCAGATAGCTACTGCTTATGCTATAGCAAAAGGAGTGCTTCCTATCCTTGGAGTTACAAAGATATATCAGGTTCAGGAAGCTGTTAGGACAGCAGAGATTGTTTTATCAGATGAGGAAGTTACAGCCTTAGAGGAGGCAGCTGATAAATCAGGAGTTTCATCAATCCAGTTCTGGGAACAGAAAATGGAATAAAGGTTGTTTATGCGTGAGCGTGTGTTTATTCACTGGGTGGGAACGGTGCACCCCTCATAGATGATGCAAAGGTTTCTATTGAATGTGAGGTAGATGGAAACTATGAGCTTGAAAATTTTGATCATTTCATGTGTAAGATTCTTGCTACTTATGCAGATGAGTCTGTTCTTAATGAGAAAGATAAGATTAACTATCATGTATTTAAGCCAGTATTGTTTGAGTTCCCTACCTATGAGTATTTTGTGACTGGTGAGAAGGTGGGCGACTGCACTAAGATGAATCAGTAAAATAAGCTATCGACATGGTGTCAGTATATTTGATATCATGTCGATAGATATAATTTAGAAATGAGGAAATTTTATGCCAGCAAGATCACCAGAGAGAACAGAATCAAGGAAATGTGAGATAGTAGCGGCTTGTGAAGAACTTTATAAAACTATGAATTTTAAGGATATCACTATCAAGGAGATTGCTAGCTATACCAGCTTTTCTAGGCCTTCTATCTACAATTATTTTGAGACCAAAGAAGAGATTTTCCTTGCATTGTTTCAGCGAGAATATATAAGGTGGAACGAGGATCTAAGACACCTTATTGATGATAACAAGGTACTTTCAAAGGATGAATATGCCGCTAAGCTTGCCCATACACTTGATGGACGCATAAATCTATTAAAGCTGCTGTCCATGAATATGTATGACATGGAGGATAATAGCAGAATTGAGAGGCTAACAGAGTTCAAGACCGAGTTTGGAAGAGCTATGAAGCTTGTGAGAGAAAGCCTTGAAAAGTTTTTCCCTAAGATGACCGAGGCAGATAGGGATATATTCATATATTCTTTCTTTCCGTATATGTATGGAATCTATCCATATACAGTTGTAACAGACAGGCAAAAGGAAGCCATGAAAAATGGTAATGTTAATTATAAATACTATTCAACCTATGATATGACATACAAGTTTTTAATCGAATTATTGAGCAGATACTAACTTATACTGGCAGGAGCATTGAACCTGCCAGTCTTTTTCAAAATATTACGAGGAGTTAATACTATGGCAATTACAGTGAATATTTATTACACAGGAATAAATGGAAGCGCAAAGAAATTTGCAAAAGAAATGATAGACTCTGGAATAGTAGACCAAATCAGAGCTGAAAAAGGGAATTTGAGGTATGAATATTTCAGTCCTCTTAATGATGATGAGACTATTCTTCTTATCGATAGTTGGGAAAATCAAGAGGCTATAGACGTTCACCATGCTTCTCCTATGATGGTCGAAATTATGAGACTCAGAGAAAAATATGATTTGCATATGAAGGTAGAACGCTATATATCTGATGATGAGGCTTTTTCCGATAAAGATGCGGCTTTTTTAAGGAAATAAGAAAATGGAGGTAAGGAAGTTTGGGCTGACGATACTGAAGTGCTAACTGATAAGGATAGATTTCAACAGCAAATCATGTTCCCAATAGGGGAAAGAACCCTTATGGAGTAACTAGGATATAAATGTTTTGATTGTTTTTAGCACCTATGAATTCGATTTTCCTCAAATCTTTCCTGTTGTGCTCTGCTTTTTGCGGGATATCCTAATGGAAATAGCGAGAAAGGAACTAAATCTTCTGGTAGGCTTAGAATCTTCTTTACATTTTCTTATACTTACTCTGTGAAAAATACTTTCCATTATTTACCACTCCTCTTTTTACAATGCTTACGAACATGCAATAAGCATGTGATTAGTAGAATTAATGCTGATAGCGCATGAATCATTATGATAATAACGTTTTCCTGTAAGGGATGTATTAATATACCTGTCAACATTGCTATTATAAGAGATACTAGTGCGGTGATTTCAAGTGCTTTCATTGATAAATTTCCTCCATAAAACAAAAAAAGATATGCAAACCAAACTAGGTTTGCACATCTTGAATAGACGGTCGCGTCCTGGGTGAGATAGTAACATAAATTGTTTCAGATTACAAATCTGGATTTTTAACAGTTATTTGGACGAAGCCTTAATCCAGGCTTTGTATTATTGTTAACTGCGTAATCTGCCGCTTTAAATAAATTAGGTAAAATAGATTTCATTGAAGGATAACTTGAATTACCCTCATCCCTATCCTTAACTTTCTCTAAAATATCATTGAAATTCAAGTCCATAGATTTAAGCTCCTTTCTTAATTTGATGAGCTAATAGTAACTTCTCTATGTGAACATCAGCGGTATTTTTTCTAAATGTGAGATGATTTTCATAGATGCAAAGTATCTCAAATGTCCTTGGCTCTTGATTTAGTAAAGGTAAAGCAGATGCATCCAAAAATGCCTATATTTTTACAATATATGCCAAAATGTTTTTTGGGATGAGCAATTGATGTATAAGTATATATGTCGAAAAATTATTTAATAGGGGGTAATAACGGCCATGTATACGAAAAGAAATAAAATATTTATTTGCTTGTCGGTCATTTTTCTATGTATTTTGTTGTATGGGATTAAGTATTACGTATCACATATGAAGGAGGTGGTTACGGAAAATGCGCAATTACCAGATGCCATTGAAAACTATGTTCCTTTAAACGAAGAAGAAAATGTGAGGTACGTTGTTTTTACAGATATAGCAAATGGACAGGAAGTAGATGATATTCAGTCTCTGTACAGGTTGTTTTTATATTCTAATCAAATTGACATTGAAGGTATAATTGCAAACACTTCGTGTTTTGTACCACAGATAGGAGACGAAAACGTTGATCTAATTTTAGATGTCATTGATAGGTACGAACAAGTAAAGTCGAATTTGGATGTACATTCGAAGGGATTTCCTGACGCTAGTTATCTAAAAAGTATCACGACTCTCGGAATTTCTGAGTATGGAAAAAAGGATGGAAAAGGTTTTGCTGCAGATTATTTAAAAGGAAATGAAGGCGTAGATTTATTTCTATCTATAATAGACAAAGAAGATGACAGGCCAATATATATTGGTTTGTGGGGTGGTGCAAATACGCTTGCACAAGCAATCTGGGAATATGATTTATCGCATTCAGAAGAAGAATTAAATCATATGCTTTCTAAACTTAGGATTTATGGAATTTCTGACCAAGATAAGGCTTGCAGGTGGATAAGAAAGAAATATGGCGACAGACTTTTTTATGTTGTAACGCCTTCACAAATATCTATTTTTGGCTCCAGTGATTTTTGTAGAGCGATATGGCCAGGTATTTCTTCAGATAATTTTACTCATGGAAGTGAGGATGGTGTAAAAAAAGGCGGTTTTACTGGGGCAGATTTTAGTTTGATTGATGATGATTGGATAGAACAAAATATACAGCAGGTATCTTCTTATGGAGCAGGATACCCATTACCTGGATTTATTACAGAAGGGGATAGTCCGTCATTTATGTGGATTATCCCTAATGGATTGAATATTCCAGAACGACCAGATTATGGTGGTTGGGGAGGTAGATATATTTTTTATACTCCTAAAAAAACAGGAAATGCTCCTAAAGAATATAACAATATTTGGGCAGTTGCATATGATTCTGTAACAGGACATGATGGGCAAATACACACTTCGCCACAAGCAACATTATGGAGGTGGCGTGATGATTTTCAATCTGATTTCGCCGCTAGAATGCAATGGACAGCGACATCTGATTATAATATGTGTTCTCATCCTGCTGATATAAGGAACAGATGGAATGATGTTTCAGCAAAGGCTGGTGAAAAACTTACACTTGGACTAGATCTTGATAATAAAGATAACTATGAGTACGAGTGGATTTCATATTCAGATATAGGACAGGATGATATTGAAATTGAAGGAAAAGGTAATCAAGCTATTGTTGAAGTTCCTGCTGATGCAGTAGATGGGACAAATTATCATATAGTTGTTAGAGTTAGAGAAAATAAGGATATATCAGCAGTTTCATATGCAAGATTTCTTATAAGTGTTGAATAGTAAAGGCCTTGGAAATTTAGCAAACTGTAATAAATATGGGTTTGCTTACTGCTGAATATTTAGAATCCGACTATTCAGTTGATGAAACCAGAATATTGTATGAGTTATGGTCTCATGACCGCATGACACAAAGCGAGATATCGCAATTACTGCATATTGACAAATCTGATACAAAAAACCAACGGTCACCTGAAAAAACAGATAGCTGTGGAAAAAGCTTAAAACATGCCTTTCAAAATCTCAGCAAATTCTTCAATCAGGAATCCGGAGTTGTCCTTTTTCCAGAAGCCACAGTAGCTTTTTTTGATTGGTTCACCGTCACGGGTAAATGGAATACGGCTCACTGCTGTATCAAACCAGGCTTCTTCACCGATTACGTCGACTGGCATAAAGCCTTGACCGGTGATGATTTTAAGCCTTGCATCCTGCAAAGTCTCAGCGAAGATAAAATCGCCATGAAGACCTACAATTTCATCATAGTAAACACGTTCTTCATTCTGCTGGCTGTCACTTGCCACAAGGATGCAGGGCGTGTTTTTTAAATCATCTGCCTCCAGCCTTTCTAGACTGCATAGTGGGTTGCGACTTGATATTTCGACGTAGGTTGTGCTCTCAGATAGTATCAGGTTATGATATTCCCCCGAGAAGGCTCTTCGCTGGTCGTTCAGGATAAAGTCTATTTCATCGTCACGTAGCAGATGATATAAATCTTCGTGACTACCACTTGTGATGGATATGTCTATGGTTGGATATTTTTCAGAAAAAAGAGTAATCGCCTCTGAGAATTCATTTCCTTGATATCCTCTATAATAGCCAAGACGGAGAGTAAAGTTTTCTTTTGCATCAATTCTTTTTGTTTCTTTTATCAAACGCTCCATATCGGAGCGGATAACCAAGCTCTTTTTATAAAAATGCTCACCAGCATCAGTAAGACTAAAGGTGCGATTGTGACGCATAAGAAGCTGTACTCCAAGCTCGTCCTCTAGTTTTTTGATTTGTTGCGATATGGCAGACTGGGAAACATGGCATTTGTCAGCTGCTTCATAAAAATTGCCGCATTCCACTATGGCTTGCAGGTATTCAATTTGTTTGAATAGCATGCTTAATCCTCCATTTATTAAGATAGATACAATTATAAACCGATTAGAATAACTTATCAATTACCAAAGTAAAACGAATTGATTGATTTTAAAATTCAGACTAAACTACTTACATAAAACAAACTATTAGGTTTTGTAGTGATGTAAAAAAGGAGGACTATTCATGGCTAAGAATCTTATAATTTACTATTCTAGAAGAGGAGAAAACTACGTAAACGGCAGTATTAGATCACTCGCCAAGGGAAATGCAGAGTTGATTACGGATTACATCAAGGATGCGATCGGTGCAGATGTATTTGAGATAAAAACTGTAAATGAGTACAGTACGGACTACACAACCTGCACTGAGGAAGCAAAGGTGGAGCTCAGAGAAAATGCAAGACCAGAGCTTAAGGAGTATCTGAACAGCGTAGCTGAGTATGACAATATATTTGTGGTTGGACCTAACTGGTGGGGAATTTATCCTATGTGCATGTATACCCAGCTTGAAAGGCTAGATTTCACGGGTAAAAATGTTCACTTTGTGGTAACTCATGAGGGAAGTGGAACAGGAGGCGTGCCTAAGACCATGAAAGAATCCTGCAAGGGAGCAAGAATTGGACAGAGTATTGCAGTGCAGGGTGGCAGCGCACCACAGGCTAAGAGTAAAGTTGCAGATTGGGCAAAAGCCGCAGTTAATGTTTAAAAAGGAGGAATGAACTTGATGAAAAAGGATGTTGTAATTTTAACAGGTGCAGGTCAAATAGGAATGGCAATAGCCAGAAGGATTAGCGCAGGCAAAAAGCTTGTGATTGGAGATAAAAGTGTAGCAAATGGCGAAGCCATTACAAAGACTATGGTAGAGGCAGGTTTTGATGCAGTTTTTGTAGAGTGCGACCTGTCATCAAGAGATTCTATTAAAAACTTGATTTCAGAAGCACAGAAGTATGGTGAGATAGCTCATTTAATAAATGCTGCAGGTGTTTCACCTTCTCAAGCACCTATCGAGGCGGTTCTTGCAGTAGACCTTTATGGTACAGCTGTACTTCTAGAAGAAGTAGGCAAGGTTATAAAGGAAGGAGGCACAGGTGTAACCATATCTTCCCAATCAGGATACAGAATGGAGCAGCTTGGAGTAGAAAAAGACAAGGCGCTTGCCATGACACCTACAGAGGAGTTACTCTCACTTGATTTCCTACAGCCTGAAAATATCAAAAATACCCTTCATGCATATCAGCTTGCTAAGCGCGCCAACGCTAAGAGAGTTATGTACGAAGCTGTGAAGTGGGGAGAAAGAGGCGCTAGAATCAATGCTATTTCTCCAGGAATTATTGTAACACCATTGGCAATAGACGAATTTAACGGGCTCCGTGGAGATTTTTATAAGAATATGTTTGCAAAATCTCCTGCAGGAAGACCAGGCTGTGCTGATGAGGTGGCAGCTCTTGCAGAGCTTATCATGGGGCCAACAGGTGCCTTTATCACAGGCTCAGATTTCTTGATTGATGGAGGAGCAACTGCGTCCTATTATTATGGTCCGCTTAATCCAGAGGCAGAAGGTGGCATGGCTGAAGGCAATCAGTGATGGATGATAAGGAATAGATTCTTGTTTTTTATTAGAAAAACAAAATCTATTCCTTATTGAAAGCGTCTATTTGGAAGGAGGCATTACTTGGTGCGAGCCAATAAGCGAATATGAAGAAAAGAATATTAGGAAAAGACCTTGAGGTATCTGCGGTAGGTCTTGGATGTATGGGTTTTACCCATGCCTACGGGCTTCCTGCAGATAAAGAGGAATCAAAAAGAGCCATAGCTGAAGCAGTGGACTTTGGATATACATTCTTTGATACTGCGGAATGTTATGTAGAGAAGAACGCGGCAGGTGAGCTTGAGAGAAATGAAGATTTGGTTGGAGAGGCATTAAAGCCGTACAGAGACAGGATTAAGCTTGCCAGTAAATTCGGTGTAACAATCACGGATAAAGGACTTGTGACTGATTCCAGACCAGAAACAATCAAACAGGCTATAGACGGAAGTCTCAAAAGGCTTCAGACAGACCATTTGGATCTATATTACCAGCACAGAATTGATGAGAATGTTCCCGCAGAGGAAGTGGCAGGTGTCATGACAGAGCTAATAAAAGAAGGAAAAATACTTCATTGGGGCATCTCAGAAACAAGTGAGGAATACTTGAGAAAAGCCCATGCGGTGTGTCCAGTGACTTGTATCCAGAATCGGCTGTCTATGATGGCTAGGTGGCATGAGAGCCTGTTCCCTGTACTAGAGGAACTGAATATCGGTTATGTGGCATTTTCTCCCTTAGCTAACGGATTTCTTACTGATAGCTTTAAAAAAGGTGAGCATTTCAGCGAGGGAGATTACAGAAATCGTATGCCGCAATACTCCGATGAGGGGTATGATGCCAATCAAGAGTTGCTCTCATTTATCAGGAATCTTGCAAAGGAACATGAAGCTACACCAGCGCAGATTTCTCTTGCATGGATGCTTAGCAAGAAGCCTTATATTGTGCCTATTCCTGGTTCTAGAAAGATAGAGCGGATTAAGGAGAATGGTGGCGCGGCGGATATTGTTCTTACAACTGAACAGGTAGCCGAGATAGATAAGAGGCTTGATGCGATGGAGATGTCTGGAGTGTTCGGCGGTTCAAATATCAGAAGATAGGCGGTGAAGGCATGGATGATAAGGAACAGATTATAGCTGCATATAAGGAAATGTACAGGGCTATGATTGCCAAGGATGAGGCAGGCCTTAGTGCTGTTCTAGATGACAGCTTTGTTCTGGTACATATGACAGGTATGCGGCAACCGAAGAAAGAATTCATTAAGGCTGTTCTTAACGGAACGCTCAATTATTATTCTGCGGAGCATGAAAATATGCCTGTGGAGATTACAGGAGACACGGCTGTGCTTACTGGTCAGTCTTATGTAGCAGCTGCGGTATTCGGTGGCGGCAGGAGCAACTGGCATCTTCAGCAGAAATGCAGTATGAAGAAGACGGATGCAGGTTGGAAGATAACACGCAGTGTAGCCAGCACATACTGATTGGAGGATAC
>ERZ842401.6954-NODE-6954-length-11819-cov-3.826420_pt1 | contig 11819 bp, 11 predicted proteins | sample MGYA00521270_ERZ842401 | MGnify/ENA primary metagenome ERZ842401 (study PRJEB31892, sample SAMEA3878208) | bioreactor metagenome | biome: Moose rumen | place: Sweden | collected 2011-10 | study: EMG produced TPA metagenomics assembly of the PRJEB12797 data set... | reverse complement strand
GAGACGAGCATAACTAGACATAGGGACAGTGTAAGAATTTTTCTCATGTTATAGAGATTCCTCCTTATGTGAATTGTAAATTTTGGATGATGTGAGTATAACAGACTATGATTCGGAATGCATAAGTGAGAATTACGAGATAGCTTTTATCACTCTGCACGGGTTGCCTGCCGCAAAGGTGTTCGCAGGAATATCACGAGTAACTACACTTCCAGCACCTATCACACTCCCTGCACCTATAGTTACTCCGCCTATCACTGTAACGTTAGACGCGAGCCAGCAATTATCACTAATCATGATGGGTTTTCCTGCCTCAAGCTGAAGAATACTGCCATCGGGCTGAATCTTAGGATTCCTGTCCTGCCAACGCAATGGGTGTACAGGTGTCAAGAGAGATACCCCAGTCCCGAGCATGACATTATCCCCTATCCTCACAGGGCACACATCAAGAATCGTTACGTTGAAGTTCGCGTAAAAGTTATCCCCAATGAACGTGTTGATGCCGTAGTCAAAGTACACCGGCCCCTGAAAGTACACATCTCTTCCTGCGTTGGGTAACAGTTCCCGCAAAATAGACTCCCTCTCGTCCTCGTCAGTGTCGTAGAGCCGGTTATAGTCCTGACACAATCTGTGAGCCTTCGTCCTCAGCATATAGAGTTCGTCATCGGCAGGGTTATAGAGTTCACCACGTATCATCTTGTCAAATTCAGTCATAGATTATTCACAAGCCTTTCATGTGTCGTTAGGGTATAATTCTACACAACAATTATCCATTCACAACAAAATATCTCAAGGAGGAACATTTTTCATCATGGTTCAAGGCTCTATGTTAGTCGTTATCCTCGTCGTAGCCATCATCTTGATGGTTCTCCTCATCTCCAAGATGAAGTTTCACCCGTTCGTGGCACTCTTCTCAGTAGCCCTCGCTATGGGTCTCGCTGTCGGAATGAAGCCCGCACAAGTCCTCGATACTATCCTTAACGGCTTCGGCGGAACTTGTCGCGGAATAGGTATCGTTATCCTTCTGGGCACTATCATCGGCGCAATGCTCGAGAAATCCGGTGCTGCTTTCACTATGGCTGACTCTGTGCTGAAAGTCGTCGGCGAAAAACGTCCGGCTCTCGCAATGAGTCTCATCGGCTGGGTAGTCTCGATCCCTGTGTTCTGCGACTCTGGATTCGTCATTCTGTCCTCGCTCAACAAGTCCTTAGCCCGAAGAAGTCATGTCCGGCTCTCCGTTATGGCTATAGCGTTATCCACAGGCCTTTACGCTACACATACTCTAGTCCCTCCGACTCCCGGCCCCATCGCTGCAGCAAATGAACTCGGTGCAGATTTGGGAATGGTCATCATGTGGGGAATAGTTGTATCAATCATCTCTGTGATAGCGGGCTATATCTACGCACTCATTGCAGGCCCGAAACTCCCCGTACCCTTTGACAATGAAGAATCAGCAGGCGAATCCTATGAAGACCTCAAGGCCAAGTATGGGACTCTTCCTTCAGCGTTCAAGTCATTTGCTCCCATACTTATACCGTTAATCCTGATAGCATTCAGCTCATTTATCAGCTACCCGTCAATTCTGGACAAAATAGGAGGAAAAGAATCCACTCTCTACATAGTCTCGACGTTCTTGGGCAATCCTGTAATAGCTCTGTCAATAGGAGTAGTGCTGTGCTTCTTCCTTGCCCCGTTCACTGAGGAAGTAACTAACGGCTGGATAGGTGCAGGCGTGAAGGACGGAGCAAATATCATCATGATTACAGCAGCTGGAGGCGGACTAGGTGCAGTTATTGCGGCTTCAGGAGTTGGGAACTACATAGGCGAGGCGTTATCGAGCTACAACTTTGGAATCTTCCTGCCGTTCATCATTGCGGCGGCCCTCAAGACCGCTCAAGGCTCATCAACAGTAGCTATTGTTACGACGGCACAGATTATTGCTCCTATGCTCGGCTCACTGGGACTCGGTGCTCCTATGGGTGCAGTTCTTGCGACTCTGGCTATCGGCTCAGGCGCAATGGTCGTTTCACACGCTAACGACTCGTATTTCTGGGTAGTAACGCAGTTCAGTGATATGGACTTGAACACGGCGTATAAGGCACAAACTGTAGCTACACTGATTCAAGGAGTAGTGGCAGTCTTGGCGATTTACGGAATCTCACCCTACATGTTATAGGGTATATCCTGTAAGATTTAATGCCCCCCTAAACTCTCTCCTAAAAAATGCAGGAGGGACACAGGGGGGTATTCGATATTAAGGAGGCAGAGAAACATGAACAAGAATATTTTTCGCGAATACGATATACGAGGCATCGGAGACTCAGACCTCACAGATGACACAGTAAAGCTCATCGGGCAAGCATATGCATCATGGCTCATACGCAATGACGTTACAGGCAGCGTAACTATAGGCGGAGACGCAAGACTCTCAACTCCCCGCATAAAGTCCGCAATGACTGAAGGCATACTCTCAACAGGCCTCAACGTTATTGACATCGGCCTCGTAACTACTCCCATGCTTTATTGGAGTCTAATTCACTTCGGGCTTGAAGGGGGCGTAATGATTACCGGCTCGCACAACCCTTCCGACATGAACGGCCTCAAGCTCTGTTATCAGCACGGTACACTCTGGGGAAGCGAAGTACAGCTCATACGTCAAATAGCAGAAGCTGGGAATTTCGAGACAGGGAAGGGGAAACTTACTCACGCAAAAATTGATGATGACTATCTTGCTATGCTCGTCTCTCACTTCACATTACCATTCAGCAAAAAGTTCAAGATAGTGTGCGACTCAGGAAACGGCTCGGCCGGCCCCACGGCTCGTAAATATTTCGAGATGTTGGGCTGTGAAGTAGTCTCACTCTTCGACGAACCTGACGGACATTTCCCGAATCATCACCCTGACCCTCAGAAGCGAGAGAACTTACAGGCACTCATTGAGCGTGTGAAGTCAGAGAAGGCAGACGTGGGCTTTGCTTTCGACGGAGACGCTGACAGACTCGGAGTCGTTGACGACAAGGGCAATGTTATAGCAGGAGACCGCTTGATGTCGCTTTACTGGGCTGACATTCTGCGTGAGCACAAAGGAGCTGAAGTTCTGGTTGAGCCGAAATGCAGCATGATTCTTCCTGAGACGGCGGAAAAGTTAGGAGGAAAACCTTTTTACTGGAAGTCCGGGCACTCCGTCATCAAGGCAAAAATGCGCGAAATGGGAGCACTCTTTGCAGGCGAATACTCAGGGCATATGTTCTTTGCTGATGAGTTCTTCGGGCATGATGACGCATTTTACGGTGCAGGAAGATTACTGCGCATTCTCTCGGACAGACATCACCCCCTCTCAAGCCTGATGCTCGCATTCCCTGTTTATCCTGCTACTGAGGAAATACGTATACCCTGTGATGATGATGTGAAGTTCCAGATTGTCGACAGGATAACGGAGAAAGCAAAAGCAGAGCATGAAGTCAGCGATCTTGACGGAGCAAGAATAATCTACCCTGACGGCTGGGGATTGATTCGCGGCTCAAACACTCAGCCCGTTATAGTTCTGCGCTGTGAAGGAAGAGATGATCAGGCTCTAGAACGCATAATGCAGGACATAAAAGCTCGTATCTTGGCCGAAGGACTCCCTGATTTCGCATGGACATTCTAGACGCTACGGTGAGAGCCAGACCTCAATACGGAATCATCATGACGAATCCTGTTATTCCTCTGGAGACTCCTGAACGTTCGCAGCTGGAAATAGGCTTTGGCAACGGAGAATACACCGTCCAGTACGCAGAGGCACATTCTGATGTGATGCTCTACGGTATAGAGATTTCGCAGGCGTGCGTTCTGAAGTGCGCGAGGAGGGCGGCAGGCTTAAGCAATTTGCGGGTCATCAACACTGACGCGAGATATATGTTGCGTGAAATTTTCCGTGATGAGACGCTGGAACGTATATTTATGCAGTTTCCTTGTCCGTGGTCAAAGAATGCTGATGCTCACAGGCGCGTTACGGCTAAGGACTTTGCGGACGGGTTAGCTGCTGTCCTGAAGGTTGATGGAGTGTTCGAGATGCTGACTGACGACGAGGCGTATTCTCTGGAAGTGAAAAGTGTGCTCGGCTGTCATGAGGCACTTACGCTCACGGGCTATGAGGTGAATCCGGAGCGGGAAATCACGACGAAATACGAGCGCAAATGGCTTGAGGCAGGCAGGAGAATTTATCGTGTATCATTCCGGAAGAGTAAGGCATTCACAGCAGACAGGAGGACAGGTGAGGATATGCACATAAAGATAACGCGTCAGGTATCCTGCCGAGACATGGAGGGCTTGCGTAATACTGAGGGCAGAGATGACGGGCATAAAGCATTCTGGAAGTTCGGGAGGTCATTTACGGACGGAGAGAGCTTTTTGCTGGAGACCATGACTAGCGACGACGAGTTCATGCAGGAGTTCTACATCATGCTGCTTCCCAGAGACGGAGGAGCACTTTTACGGCTAGACAAGACAGCGAGGGCATTTCTTACGCCTGCGGTGAGGGGTGCAATTTCTGACGCAGCAAGCAAACTCAATGAAGGACGTTAGACCTACTAGCGGACGTGTTGTCTCTGCATTGTTCAGCATACTCGGCGGGAAGGTTGAGGGAGCGAGATTCCTTGACCTTTTTGCTGGGACTGGACGTGTAGGACTCGAAGCATTGAGGCGGGGAGCAGAGTCGTGCGTGTTCGCGGAGAGCGTGAAGACTCGTGCTGAGGAACTGCGCAGACTCGCAGGAGGAAGCGTAGTACTTGGCCTTGAGGTTAGACGGGCTGTGTCGTGGCTCGTGAAGCGGGAGATGACTTTTGACGTGATATTTGCAGATCCGCCGTATAGTTCAGGATGGTGTGAGGTGTTGCCTGCTCTGCCGAACTTGAACGCTCTTTTTGCTCATGATGCCGTGATGGCAGTAGAACACTCGGCGAGGGAGGAGCTGACTCTCAGTGATAACCCGAACGGCTTAAAGGTTGTGTCAGTGAGGGATTACGGAGAGACCTGCTTGACGTTTCTGAAATTAGGAGGTTATGAATCGTGAAGAATTACCCGTACTATGTATGGATAGCAAGCGTGTTCGGTCTGGGCTTTATCCCGTCCGGAATGCCGGGCACAGTGAGTTCCGCATTTGCCTGCGTGGTGAGCGCATTTGTTGATGTCCCTATGTGGGCAATAATTCTTGTGTCAATTATCGGCGTATACGTTACCGGAAAATCAGAACAGTACTTTAACCGCAAAGATCCGAGCTTTCTGAACATTGACGAAGTGCCTGGAATGTGGCTGACAATATATCTTCTGCCTAAAGGCTTTATCATTCCCGGATTTTTCCTGTTCAGGATAATAGACATACTGAAGCCGTGGCCAGTCTCTGCAATGGAGAAACTGCCCGGAGGATGGGGAATTATGGCGGATGACATTCTTGGGGGGATATTTGCGAACGTGATACTTCAGGCGGTAAATGCATATGTTCATCATGCCGGCTGGGTGTATGAGCTGATAGGAGGGATATTGTGATTAAGAATGCTGTTCTTGCTGCCATAGGGGACGAGCTGCTCTCAGGGGCGCGCGCAGAGAAAAACGCTTTGTTCATGGCCGGACATCTCCATAACAAGGGAGTAAATGTATTACGTATTGAGGAAGTTTCTGACGAGGAAGCAGAGATTTTGTCTCTGTTATCGCGCTGGGTTGGGAAAACTGACCTGCTGATTATTTCAGGAGGACTCGGCCCGACTCATGACGACAAGACTCGTTACGCAATCGCAAAGTACTTAAGCTGCGGACTTATCCCCAACAATGCAATGTATGACCGGGTAGTCTCACGCGTTAAGTATGACCCTCACAGACTAGCTTACACTGAACGCTGCAGAGACCCTCAGGCAATGATTCCTGAACTTGCGGAGGCAGTGTATAACCCTGCAGGTTTTGCACTGGGGATTCGGTTTGAGCGTGAAGGTACGGTAGTGATAGCTCTTCCGGGTGTACCTATGGAGTACGAGGCCATGACGAGGCAGGAACTCCCTGAAATTTTCGCGCCTGACTCTGAACATTGCTGGGCTTCAGTGATAATTCTGGGAATACCTGAGATGACGATAGCCGAACGCATACCTGAAGTAATAAACAATCCTGCCCTGCATGTATCTATACTGCCTGCGTTTCCTCAAGTTGAGCTGATAATCAGGGGGGACGCTAAGTCAGTTTCCGCTGCGGAGAGATTAACGCGTTCACGTTTTGGGGGAGATGTTCTGCCTCAAGGTTGCGGGTCTCTTGCTGAGGCAGTGCTGTACGAGGCGAGGTACAGGGGAGTCAAGGTAGCGTGTGCGGAGTCGTGCACGGGAGGGCTGATAGGAGCTGCGCTTACGGACATAGCGGGAAGCTCGGACGTGTTTGCGGGTTCTGCGGTAACTTACAGCAATGAGGCCAAGAGAAATATACTCGGAGTGAGGGACGAGACTCTTCGTGAGCATGGAGCAGTGAGTGAGGAATGTGCGTGTGAGATGGCTGGAGGTGCGCTGAGGATATACGGAGCGGATTATGCAGTGAGTGTTACTGGAATAGCCGGGCCTGACGGAGGGAGTGAGGGCAAGCCTGTAGGAACTGTGTGGTTTGGTTTTGCGTCGGACAGGGGGACGAGAGCGGTGATGCGTAAACTGTCTGGGAATCGAGGGGAGATAAGGACGAGGACGGTGCAGTTTGCGCTTGCTGAGCTGTGGAGGATGCTGCATAACGGCATGTGATATAATTACGCAAATTTTCAGTAGAAGGAGTGAAGACAAAAGTGTTCATAGCGGGTAAAATCGGACTACGGACTACGGACTACGGACTACGGACTACGGCTATGATTTTGCCTTAATCTCCCGGAAAGATAACATATTAACGAAGAAAACGCCTCTGTGCTTGGACTTGCAGTATTGAGCCTGAATGCAGGGGCTTATTTTTACAGAAAGAAGGCAGTAGTTATGGTTAAGAAGTTGTTGTTATGTGTGGTGCTGGTGATGTTTTTTGTGTCGTCAGCGTTCGGCGGTGAGGCGCGGATATGGCATTCATACGGTGAACTTGCAAGCCTGATAGACGGGAAGCCGGATTACTCTAATGCCAGGTTCAGTGCATTGTATTTTGTTGTTATACACGATGATGCTCCCATGACTAAGGAAAATACCAGACTTTCAGGGACAATAAAGCTGTCGGGAGGAAATTATTCATTTTGGAATGGCAGAGAGATTCAGAAGGTCTCAGGTACTCCTCAGACTTTTAGGCTTGGGTTGGAGACTGGCGTAGATATAAGAGACTATGAAACACCTTACCAGCTTTTCACAGACGTGAACGGTGATTTCCGTTGCGCTGTAGAAGCTGAAAACGGCATGAATGGTATAACCGCAAGCTGGACATTCCCGGAAGCTCCCGAGATAAACGGCACATATATCTTCCCTGACTTCATGACAACTCAGGAACAGCTTAACAAGTGCATTCCATATTTCGAGTTTATACGCTCAGGTTCAGACGTAATAGGAATCAACTGGCGGATAGTAAGGGCTTCTGACACATTAACGCCGGTATCACAAGATTTTGCGCTACGTTTAAACTATTTCGAGATGTGGGATAGTAACTATAACCAAATTTACAGCGGAAGACCTAAAGCCCGAGTTGAAGCCGGAGAGATACCTGAAGGTGTCTTCATGTTTGACGAATCTGTAAATGCCTCAGACATCACTAGAGTGAGAATACGGATGGATGTATACAAGAGCGACATAGATGAAAATTACACATGGAATTTCTACGCTCCTGCACAGAAGTCAATGTTATATATGTGGTCTCGTCATGCTTCAGATGCTTTACTCGTGGACGGTAAATCTAATTATAATTCTGCGAAATTTGCAAATGTTTTCTTCGAACTAGAGGATAACTATCCCGTTATCTGTGAGGCAAAGTATTTTACAGAAGCAGGACGCATTAATGTTTCTGGAGGAGATTACACCCTGAAGGATGCGGACACAGGAGATACTATAGGAACAGTAACAGATGATGCTACATTCAAGCTGAGATTTGACGCTGAAGGGGCAATTGGTGATGAGTATTTAGAATATTGGCCGGTTGATGACAACGGAAGATTCGTAGCATTCGCAGGGGGAGCAGAAACAGGACTCAACGGCAAAACTATAACGTGGACGTTCCCGGCAGAACTCGCAGAACTTAACGGAAGCGGAACAATCCCTAAATACAAATCTACAGCCGAACAGCTCGCTTCAGGTGTGCCGTATGTCGAGGTCATAAGCGAGGACGGATATATCACTGCGTTGAAATACAGGATAGTTACAGCGTCAGATACCTCGACAGCAATAACGCCGTCATACAGGACGAATTTCAGGTTCTGCTTTGACCGGGCGGAAGGTAAAGATGTCTGGGCAAATACTTACCTTTCCGCTTGGCAGAGAAATACCGCATCAGGTACGTATACTCTGGACATTCCCCAGCCTTTAAGCATTGTGAAGCGTGTTCGTGTATGGTTCAGGTCATATGAGGACTCTGACAATCCCGCAGTCTATCAGTGGAATTTTTACCCTTCATCAGGAAGCACACTTCCGGAAGGGACGATACAGCCCACTCAACAATTAAGTTCTGAAGTCCTGAACAATATCGTTGACTCGGTTGAAGGCATCACTACATCTGAAGATATACACTACATCACCTCAGAGAATACCGGCAGAATCGCAGACCCTACAGATGAGATGACTCAGGCCGTGAAAGACGACAATTACGAGATTATAGGCGTGTTTAATTCACTAAGCGTTGATGTGTCAGGCTGGTACGTCGTAAAAGTTACTCTCAGTGAAGAGCTTTTCGAGGTGTTGAAGGGAAAGCGTGTCAGCGATCTCAAGATATATTCTCTAACAGACTCTGCAGCACATTCCAGCGGGACTAATGCATCAATAATAAACGGACTGCTGAACACATGGGAGATACTTTCACTGAACGGAGAAAAACTCGATACATTTGGAGTGCGTGAGTTCCTGATGGTCGGCTTCCTTGATGCTGGAACTCCCTTCAGCATGTACATAGCTAAAATTTTGCTGGCCATTCTCGCTGGAGGCTGCAATACCTGCCTGACACTTTCCGGCTTCATTCTTGCTTCACTTGTCCTCCTGAAGAAACGCTAGGCACAACTCAGCCGGGACTCGACTCCCAGAATCCCGGCTTTTGTTCTACAATATGCTTTATGTTCACACTCACTAACTTATCAGCAGGCTATCATGATCATCAAGTCCTCAAGGGCTTATCACTAACACTCCCAGATAACTCCCTAATCTCGCTCATAGGTGCTAACGGCTCAGGAAAAACTACACTCCTCCGAGTCTTGGCCGGACTCTTGGGCTATTCCGGCTCGGCAAAACTCGACTCCTCCGAACTCCGCAGCATTTCCCGAAAACTCTTCGCACATTCCGTCAGCTTCGCAATGTCCGCAAAAAACTTTCACCCGACTTCTGCTTTCACTGTCCATGAAGTTATCGCTATGGGACGGCTTCCCTTCATGGGCATGTTTTCCCGGCTCTCCGCTCACGACAACAACATAATCTCCCGCTCAGCAGACATTCTCGGAATCACAGACCTTCTCTCACGCAGCATACTCACTCTCTCAGACGGCCAACGTCAACTCGTACTCATAGCCTCAGCTCTTGCGCAGGACACTCACACAATACTTCTTGACGAGCCTACAAGTTCACTAGACCCCGACAAGTCCGCAAAAGTCTTCTCGTTGTTACGTCAGCTCGCAGAAAACGGCAGATGCATTATTGCGGCAGTACATGACATCAATGCGTCAATGCCATACTCTCACGGGTATTTAGCTCTGAAAGACGGTGTGCTAATATCTCACGGCAAGAAACTCACCGGCCAAGTCCTGAAGGATTTATACGGCACAGAGTTTTATGAATATCATGATGCGGAAGGAAATGAATCAATGTGGCGCGCACTGCCAAGATAATATTATTGCTGTTCATACTATGCTCATCAGCTAATGCGGACACTCTCAGGGTAATATCGCTTTATCCCGGACACTCTGACAACATCTGCGCACTGGGAGGAAGTGAAATGCTGATTGCCCTCAGTGAGAATGATGATGATACTTTACTGCCGGACTTGCCTAGAATTTCGCTGAGATCCGGCGCAGAAAGACTCTTAGCTCTCAAGCCCGATACAGTCATCACACGTAGCTTTGCTGTCAGGCTCAACCCTAACATGTATGACATTCTGGAACGTTCAGGAGTCAGGGTGATAGTCCTTGACCCTCCGGAATGGGACAACTTCCCGCAATACCTCACCGAATTAGCACAGGCACTCTCACTCAGTCCAGACTCAGCACTCCATAAGCTCAGGGACATTATCGCGAACATCGAGTCCCGCGTTCCTTCACGCCCTGCTCCCCGTGTATTCCTTGAGGCAACGTCGAGGGAACTGCACACCTGTTCTCCGGACTCATGGGCTGCACACCTCATAGCTTTAGCCGGAGGGATAAACATTGCCGGAGACTCTCAGCCCTTACGCAGAGGAAGCACGATAGCTCCCTTTGGTGTAGAAAGAGTGTTAGAGAACGCACAGAGTATTGACGTGTACATCATTCAGACCGGAGCAATGAACTCATCGCAGATTAAAGACTTTCACGCCAGAGAATGGAGCCGGGCACTTGTGAACGCAAAAGTGTACGAGATTCCGGAACGTTATATCAGCAGGCCGTCATTATCTGGGCTGGAACACGCAGGAGAATTACTGCTCAAAGCCTTATGGGAGGAAGAATAGTCATGCCGGGGAAATTACAGCCTGAGATTCTGCGGGATAAAGTCCTGAACTTCACGGGAGCATTGCGTGATGATCTGCTCGTAGGAGGAGGACTCGGTGAGGACGCTGCACTAATCTCTGTGCCTGAAGGAATACTCGTCGCTGCGTCTGATCCTGTTACCGGAGCAGTGAAGGGAGCAGGACGGCTCTTAGTCCACATCAATGCGAATGATTTGGCGTGTAAGGGAGCAGATCCTTCATGGCTGATAGTTACGCTGATAGTGCCTGACGATTCAGGAGCGGACTTCATAGCGGAGATTATGAGGGAGATTCACGATGCCTGCAGTGAGATGAACATAGCAATAGCCGGAGGCCACACGGAACTTACTGACAAATACGCTGTGCCTGTAATATCCGGTACTATGCTGGGAATGACGCATTACACCCTCAGCACAAAGAATATCCGTGAAGGTGATGTTATTCTTGCGACTGGACATGCGGGGCTTGAGGGAATGAGCATTATTGCCCACGACAGGCCGGAACTCTTCAGGAACATATTTACTCATCAGGAGCTTGACGAGATTCGCACATGGCAGAATGAGTTATCCGTTCTGAAGCCCGCAAGGATTCTTAGGGAGTATTCGTGCTACATGCATGACCCTACGGAAGGCGGACTCTCCGGAGCATTGAGCGAGACATCAACAGCCTGCGGACTCGGCCTAGAACTTTTCGCAGACAAGATACCAATTCACCCGCTAACGTTAAGAGCCTCACGAGAATTAGGCTTTTCACCGATGAACCTCATATCGTCGGGAATGCTAATTGCTGTAATGCCTGAAGGGAGAGTCTCAGAAGCTCAGGCCAAGCTCGCGGAACAGGGAATATCTTCTGCAGTGATAGGGCGTTTTGTGAAGGGACGGAGCAATGTTAGACTTGACACACATGAAGAATTGTGGAGTATATTAGCGCGTATAATATAGAAAACAGCACGAGAAAGGAACGTGTAACTCAATAGATGGCAAGAATATTTGACAAGTCAT
>ERZ842401.6953-NODE-6953-length-11819-cov-5.227474_pt1 | contig 11819 bp, 10 predicted proteins | sample MGYA00521270_ERZ842401 | MGnify/ENA primary metagenome ERZ842401 (study PRJEB31892, sample SAMEA3878208) | bioreactor metagenome | biome: Moose rumen | place: Sweden | collected 2011-10 | study: EMG produced TPA metagenomics assembly of the PRJEB12797 data set... | reverse complement strand
GAGATGCACTACTTCTACGGTGCCCGTGCGCTGAACGAAGTGTTCTATTTGGACGACTTCCTCGGTCTGGAAAAGGAGTATCCCAACTTCCACTTCCATTTGGCACTGGACCGTCCAGATCCTGCTGCCGATGCAGCAGGCGTGAAGTACACTCCGGGCTTTGTCCATCAGGTGATGCTCAACACATACCTGAAGGATCACGAGGCTCCCGAGGATGTCGAGTATTACATGTGTGGCCCTGGCCCCATGTCGGCTGCTGTTGTCTCTATGCTCGATTCGTTAGGTGTAGAGCCGGAAAGTATTATGTACGATAACTTTGGTGGATAAAAACCTGTTTAAACTAATCATATTATGCTATCACAACAAGACCTGAAACAGATTGCTCAGAAAGGTATTTCTGAGGCACAGATTGAGAGACAATTAGGAGAGTTCAAGACTGGTTTCCCATTCTTGAAACTGGAGGCTGCCGCTGCTATTGGCAAGGGCATTGTAGCTCCTGCTGATGAAGCGCGCAAACAGTATGTTAATGCATGGCAACAGTATAAAGCCGAGGGCAAGAAGGTAGTGAAGTTCGTACCTGCATCGGGTGCCGCCAGCCGTATGTTCAAGGATATGTTTGCCTTTGTGGATGCCGACTACGACGTGCCTGCGACAGACTTTGAGAAGAAGTACTTTGACAATATCGAGAAGTTTGCCTTCTATGCAGAGTTGGATGCAGCCTGCCAGAAAAATGAGGGCAAGGGTATCAAGGACCTACTTGCTGCAGGAAACTATAAGTCAGTGGCTTCCAACATGTTGAAAGCTGAGGGACTGAATTATGGGCAGTTGCCAAAGGGCCTGCTTCTGTTCCACAACTATCCAGAGGGACCGCGCACACCGATGGAAGAACATCTGGTGGAGGGTGCATTGTATGCAGCATCCAATGGTGAGGCTCATGTACACTTCACGGTTTCTCATGAGCACATGGAGCTGTTTAAGCAGAAAGTGGCTCAGAAAGCTGACCTCTATGCTCAGAAGTATGGTATCAAGTACGACATCTCGTTCTCAGAGCAAAAACCCTCGACGGACACCATCGCAGCTAATCCTGATGGCACGCCGTTCCGTAACAGTGACGGTTCTTTGCTGTTCCGCCCCGGTGGTCATGGTGCGTTGATAGAGAACTTGAATGAGATTGAGGCAGATGTTATCTTTGTGAAGAACATCGACAATGTGGTGCCTGATCGTCTGAAAGCTGACACCGTGGAGTGGAAGCAGGTGATTGCTGGTGTGCTTGTCACCCTGCAGCAGAAAGCGTTTGACTACCTGCGCCTGCTGGATACGGGCAAGTATAGTCATGAGCAGATTGAGGAAATCATTCGTTTCGTTCAGCAAGATCTGTGCTGCCGCAAGCACGATATCAAGGAGTTGGAGGATGCAGAATTGGTTATCTATTTGCGTGAGAAACTGAATCGCCCGATGCGCGTCTGTGGTGTAGTGAAGAACGTTGGTGAGCCTGGTGGTGGCCCGTTCTTGACTTACAATCAAGATGGAACCGTCTCTCTCCAAATCTTGGAGAGTTCGCAGATTGACAAGTCGAACAAGGAGTACATGGAAATGTTCACTAAGGGCACTCACTTTAATCCCGTAGACCTTGTCTGTGCAGTGAAAGACTACAAGGGACAGCCGTTTGATCTGCCAAAGTATGTTGACCCCACCACGGGCTTCATCTCGCAGAAGTCAAAGAGCGGCAAGGAGTTACAGGCCTTAGAATTGCCTGGTCTGTGGAATGGTGCCATGAGCAACTGGTCTACCGTCTTCGTAGAGGTTCCCCTGTCTACTTTCAACCCCGTGAAGACCGTTAACGATCTTCTTCGCGAGCAGCATCAATAAAGTTATAATCAACGAGTGCATCCCCGTCGAATTGACGGCTACCTAAACAGCGTCCGATGCTTGCTTATGCGGCATCGGACGCTGTTTGGGTATGTGATGGATTTTTGTGAACCGTGGAAGACTATACTTGTGCCAGTGCATCAATGATGTCCCGAGCAACTTCGTCTTTCAGTTTGCGGGGATAGTCGTGCTGGCCTTGACGTGTGATGATGCTGATTTGATTTTCGTCACTGCGGAAGCAGGTGCCTTCATTGCGTAGGGAGTTGAGCACGATGAAATCAAGATTCTTCTTTTCAAGTTTCTTCTGGGCATTGTGTACCTCGTCATTGGTTTCAAGGGCAAAGCCTACAAGAACTTGGTCGCTACGCTTCATGCGCCCCAAAGCAGCGGCAATGTCGTGAGTTGGCTTCAGTCGTAATACGAGGTCGTCACCGACGCGCTTGATTTTCTCACCAGCCACAGTTTCTGGACGGAAATCAGCTACGGCGGCACAGAGTATGGCGGCATCCTGATGGGGGAAGGCTGCGGTAGTAGCTTGATACATATCTTCACAACTCTCTACATCAATGCGATGGATGCGCTGTGCTATGGACGGGGAGAGGTGGGGGGAGAACGATATGCTGACAGGACCCGCGATGAGAGTAACCTCTGCACCGCGTCGAGCGCACTCCTCAGCCAAGGCGAAGCCCATTTTGCCACTCGAATAGTTCCCAATGAAGCGAACGGGGTCTATTTTCTCATAGGTGGGCCCTGCGGTGATAAGAATCTTTTTGGAGGTAAGAGGGAAGGGGTGAGAGTTAGAAGTAGGGGCTTGGTCCTCAAAATAGCTGTTCAGACATTCCACGATTTTCTCAGGTTCCTCCATCCGTCCCTTACCCTCCAAGCCAGAGGCAAGGAAACCACTTTGCGGTTCGATGATCTGGTTGCCAAAGGAACGCAGGGTGTCAAGATTGCGCTGAGTAGTAGGATGGACATACATGTCAAGGTCCATGGCAGGCGCAATAAAGACGGGAGCTTTCATAGACAAATAGGTGGTAACAAGCATGTTATCAGCTACGCCATTGGCCATCTTGCCTAGGGTGGAGGCTGTGCAGGGGGCTATGAGCATGGCGTCGGCCCACAAGCCGAGCGCCACGTGTGAGTGCCACGTGCCGTCGCGCTGTGAGAAGAAATCGCTGATGACGGGCTTCTGTGTTAGGGCAGACAGCGTGATGGGTGTGATGAATTCTTTACCTGCAGGCGTAATGACCACCTGCACCTCGGCACCTGCCTTGACGAGCCCGCGGATGATGTAACACGCCTTGTAGGCGGCTATGGAACCCGTAATGCCCAGTACTATTTTCTTGCCAGCTAAGTGTTTCATTCGCTTCTAATTTCGTTGCGCCTCACGTAGCCGGATGCGGGTCAGCACTTGTTTGGTGTTATAGGTGAAGTCGCCTGCCAATATCCAACTATAGTAGCCAGGGTCGAAGCGTAACACGTCAGCAACAGGGACTCCCTTGTGCTTGCCAAAGTTAAACACTTCGGTCATAACTGGGTTGCCATCTTTGTCAAGTATGGGATTACCATTGCGGTCTTTCTGTTCACCCCATACGATGCGGCCCGCGAAGTCAATATTGTTGTTCGTCTTCGAGAAGTCGGCCAGATATTGCATGTCATTAGGCAACACACGGTCTGTGGGGTCTTCGCCCAAGGAACGCTGATGTTCCTCAGTGTAATAGTCGAGCTCGCCCATCAGCACACGGTAGGTAGCTTCTGTGTCCTGGTCGGCGCGGTGTGCCTCGAAGTCTTCCTCCATCTTACGGCCACAATAGAACTTATAGGCCGCCGCCAAATTACGGCGTTCCATTTTGTGGAATATAGTCTGCACGTCAATGAGGTGACAGCGTGAGAAATCGAAGTCGATACCTGCCCGTAGGAATTCCTCGGCCAACAAGGGAACATCGAAGTGGTTACTGTTGAAACCTGCAATGTCGCTGCCTGAAAACACTTCGTTGAGCTTGGCTGCCAGTTGACGGAAAGTTGGCTTGTCCTTTACGTCATCGTTAGAAATGCCTGTCAGCTGAGTGATGGCAGGCAAAATAGGCTTTTCGGGATTGATAAGCTCATTGCCGCGCACTTCATGTCCATCAGGATATACTTTAATGTATGACAACTGGATGACACGGTCCTTGACTAAGTCAAGGCCCGTTGTCTCCAAGTCGAAAATCACCAGTGGTTTCTGTAAGTTCAGTTTCATTGATGGTCAATGTCAATGGGATTAGTCATTAATCAGCATGGGCATCATGAGCATTAGCACGTCCTGGTTTTCAGGCTGCTCGGACGGCAGCACCAGACCTGCGCGGCTGGGATCAGCCAACTGGATGATGACCTCTTGACAATCAAAATTGCTCAGTATCTCGATGAACGAAGACCCCTTGAAACCGATAGACATGGGTTGCCCGTTGTATTCGCATGACATACGCTCGGTTGCAGTCTTCGAGAAATCGTAGTCTTCAGCATCAAGCTGTAGCGTACCACCTTCGACATGGAAACGGATGAGGTTGCTGGAGTCGTTGGCAAATGGCTGGACGCGACGCAGGGCAGCCAATAGTGCTAAACGGTCAACGGTCAGTTGGTTGGGGTTGCTTTGCGGAATCACAGAGTTATAGTTGGGATAGCGACCTTCGATGAGTCGGCATGTAATCTCGCCGTCGCCATAATATATTTGTGCATTGCGCTCATCGAAACGGATGGTTACGTCACCGCCGTCTTTTCCTAACAGGCTTTTCAGTAGTGAGGCTGGTTTCTTGGGCAGGATGAAGGCGGCAGGCTGTTCGCTGCGGATGGTCAGTATCTTGTTGCGTACCAGTTTATGTCCGTCCGAAGCCACCACGGCCAGACACTCTGGAGTCAGGTCGAAATAGATACCGTTCATGACAGGGCGCAATTCGTCCTGTGCCGTGGCAAAAAGAGAACGGTTGATGTTCTCTGCCAACAGGGCATTGGGGATGACAATCTCTGTGGCACCGTCGCTGATGCTCTGTGTGATAGGAAACTCGTCTGCATTCTCAATGGGCAGTGAGAACAGGCCGTTCTGGTAGGAAATCCTTGCCATGTTAGACTGTTGGTCAACATCGAATGTGATGGGTTGCTCAGAGAATCCCTTGACGGCCTCCAGCAAGTCATGACTGCTGATGGCAAAGCGGATGTTTCCGTCAGATTCTGTCAATTCAAAATGGGTTTTCATCACATTCTCACTGTCTGAAGCCGTTAGGCGAAGCACGTTATCCTGGATGTCGAAAACGAAGTCGGCCAGAATGGGCAGTGAGTTCTTGCTGTTGATAACTCTTGAAAGAGCATTGAGTTTGCTGCTTAGCGCAGTGCTGGATACTGTAAATCTCATGGGTATTTCTGTTTTTAGTATTATTCTTTTGTCAAATTGAGTACAAAAATACAAAAAGTCTCGCTCAATAGCAAAAATATTTTGGGAAAATTGCGCTTTTTAGAATTATTTTCCGTAATTTCGCAATCTGAAACGAAAAAATAACAATTAAACGTATAAGAATATTATGGATTTAACAGGAAGAATCATTGCAGTAATGCAGCCAAGAAGTGGCGTGTCACAACGCACGGGTAACTCATGGATGACACAGGAATATGTGCTGGAAATCCCAGGACAGTATCCTCGCCGTATGGTGTTTAACCTTTTTGGTGAAGACCGCATCAAGCAGTTCAATATTCAGAATGGCGAAGACCTGACAGTTCAGTTTGACATTGATGCACGTGAGTATCAAGGACGTTGGTTTAATGACATTCGTGCCTATAACATCATTCGCGGTGCTGTTCCCGTGGCCGGTGCTCCCATTGCCGGTGCCACCCCATTCCCTCCACAGCAGCCTGTGGCAGCAGCTCCTCAGGCAGCCTCTACGACACCCTTCCCGCCAGCTCAGGAGTCGGCTGAGGGTGAGTCTACTGACGACCTGCCCTTCTAAACGAAATGAATGCCTTATTAAAGAGGGGTTGATTTTAAGTAGATGATGCCAAGGCTAAAAAAAAGTCTTCAGCATAGCGTTCTTTGCAGAATAGCAGGGAACGCTTTTTTGCTGCAGTACTCATTGCTTGGCGTTTATTGGGGTGCGAATATATGTCTATGATGGAAGTCGCTAAAAGGTCAACGAAGTTTTCTTTTGTATTCAGCAGTATGGCACCATCTGTTGTCACTTCTTCTGGAATCCCTCCACGGCGGGTAGTGATAATTGGTAGTCCCATAGCTTGGGCTTCTAACACCGTCGTAGGAAAAGGGTCGTCCCAGACAGAGGGAATGACAGCTATGTCGGCTATTCGCAGGTAGTCGGGCATCTGGTGGTAGGGAATGAATCCTGTGAACACAATGCGTCCTTTTAACTCCTGTGCTCTGTCTTTAAGACTTTTGATAAAGTCGTCCTCGCTTGTGTTGTTTCCAAAAAAAGAACTTCCAATGACCAATAGTTTGATAGCCGGATAGGCTTTAAGGAGTGTCATTGCCTCAACCAGTTCCATAATGCCTTTGTCGCGATTGATGCGCCCACTGAACACCATGAGGAAATCCTGCTCGGTCAGACCTAACGCCGCCCTGCTGATTGTGGATTTTGTGTCAGGGGCAAAAGCCTCTAAATCAATGCCGTTGTGTACGGTAATGCATTTCGTGTCGTTGATGTTGATGGTCTTAACCCGACTGGCTATGTAGTCTGACACGGTGATGATGCGGTAGGCTGCATCATAGATATCTTGAAAATTGGGTGTGTGGTTGTCTAATTTCTCGTTATGTAGATGGTAGACCAGATGTGCATCCGTATATTTTTTCAGTTGTAGCGCATAGGCGGGACGATTCTCTAATATTATAAGGTCATAATGCTGACTGCGGATGTGTCGGATGGCTTGGTGCAGATAATATTCTATGGTGTAGTGATAGTATTCCTCATGCTTATGCAACAGATGGAATATGCGTTTGCGGACTTTTGCCAGTGTGCTGTCTGTATCAATATAGTGGTAATGGTTTACCTTCGATAGCAAGGCTGGATGCTCCCTTACGGCTTCGTCGAATATGCTGTAGACAGTGATGTCGTGTAGACGGTGCTGGTTATTATATTCCAGATAGAAATCCGTCAGGTTTTCTACAGCTCCGCCTTTGACTGCAGGAACAGGCAATATGCCAGATGTCAGGATGGCTATTTTCATGGCTACCAGTCTAAGATTTCTTTTCCGTTTTCGAAATGGAAATAATCAATGATCTTTGAGAAACTTTCCTCTGTGAATTGCTGGTCTTTACTCTCCAAAAAGCAAAGGGGCACTTCGCCTATGAATGATGCCCAGCGGCTGTAGCTGCTGAATGGGCCTATGATGCGGTCGCAAAGACTGAGGGTGTATAGGTCCAATATGGCTCCTGAGGGCTCTCGGCCAAAACGCTGACAGACACACCCTGTGAAAGTTTCCTGTGGAAAATCTTCGTTAGAACTAATGAAGAAAGCGACATGGCGAGTTTTGTAGAGCTCCTGTATACGAAGCATGAATGCATGGTATTCCTTCAACTCGTAAAAAAAACGCCCGTCATTCCATGTGGCATAATCGCCCCGGCGGATGTGCACGCCAACTATGAGACTTCCGTCTTTGCGCAGACTGGAAATCATGGCTTCTGCTTTCTGCATGATATTGTCCTTAGGACGGAAAATCTGTTTCAGCTGTGGCAGCATCTGTTGCAGATGGCGGGTGTCTCTACGTGTTTGCCATCCCTTGGTGAAACCCAGGAAATTGAAAATCTTGTCCCACGTCTTGTTATGGGTTACTTTCCACGTCAGCCCTTTATAGTTGTTCCATCCATTGCCTCGTTCCAGATACCACTTATGCCAAAGAGGGTAATAGATAAAAGATGCATGCAACAAGTTGGGAAAATCTTCTATTGTCCAGTCGAAAAAAATGATTACCATTCGTTTGTGCTCAGCAATACACTGAGCGACACTTGCAACATACGTCCATAGACGGTTGCATGTTTGTCCGGGGGCATCACAGATTACTCTCATGGGACTTGTATTTTCCAGTCATTAACACAACGTGTCTCAGAAGAAAAGTTTACACCTATTAAATATAGTTGCCGCTTGTCAGCAGCAAAAGGGTGGGCATATCCTTTGTCTTTTATTTGTTGCAGGGCTATGTCGGCAGTTTTGTCTAACTTAAACTCAAAAATGTATATATGGTTTGGCGTTTTGACAATCATGTCAGTACGTCCGTAGCTATTGGCACGTTCCACCTCAACATATAGGCCAAGTAGGCGGAAGAATGTATAGAGGAAGTTCTGAAAGTATAATTCTGCCTCACCAATGATGCGATAGTCGGTGTCTGCCATCATGGCAGAGAGGCGTGTCATGAATGCTTCAGCTTGGCCGTTGCGGATTTCACGAACGAACTTGGCAATATTGAATTGCGAAGTGTCTTGTCCAGCATTCGTATAGATAGGAAGCAGGTAGTTGAAGAACCCTCTCTTTACTTCCTCATTGGGAAATCCTAATCGGTATTCCAAGAATTCCTTGTCGTACTCCTTTACCGTCAGATAGCCACTTTGATAGATGACGGGGATAGGGTTGGTCTTGATGGAGTCTACGCTGCCCAACATTTCTGCCGACACAGCTTCATCCTCAATGTCATATAAGTTGATGTTGGTCTGCTTAAGCAGGTTGACCAACATGGTGGGAGTGCCTGTTTCAAACCAGTAGTCAGAGAAACGCAGGCTGGCCAGCGTATTGATAAGACTGAATGGATTGTATATGCCCACTGTGTCCTCGCAGAAGTGGTAACCGTCGTATTGGCGACGTAGTTCTGCGTAGCATTCGTCCTTGCTCATTCGATTGGCCTCGGCCAGTTTGCCCACCTCAGCGTCAAAGTTGTCGTGGATTTCCTGTTCTGTTATGCCGCATACAGTGTTGTACAAGGGAGTCATAGAGATGTCACGGATATTGTTTAAGTCGCTAAAAACACTAACTTTCGAGAATTTGGTGACCCCTGTGAGAAATCCCATCTTGATGTAGCGATCGCAGCTTTTCATCACGCCATAGAATGCTTTTAGGATACCACGAAATTCCTCTTGTAGTCTTTCATTGTCGAAGTTTTGGGTCAATGGCTTGTCGTATTCGTCCACTAATATGACTACAGGCATGCCCGTCTGCTCATAGGCAGCTTCGATAACATGAATAAAGCGTTCCTCTGGCGAACGGTCCTTGTACTGATTGCCATACAGCTTCTCCCATCGTTCCAGATGCATGTTAAGGATTTCCAACAATGCTTCGCGGCGGTTGTATTGCTTGGCATTTAGGTCAACATGCAGGATGGGGTATTTCTTCCATTCCGTCTCCATCTGGCTGATGGCCAGTCCTTCAAAGAGTTCGCGTTTCCCTTCAAAGTATGCTTCAAGGGTAGACAGCAGCAACGACTTGCCGAAACGGCGTGGCCGTCCAAGAAAATAATAGCTGCTGTTGTTGGCTAATTGCCAAACTAATGCAGTCTTGTCAACATAAGCATAGCCCTCGCGACGTATGCGCTCGAAACTCTGTATCCCAATGGGATATTTGACGAAGTTTTGTACCATAACGCTTTTTATCTTCTGCAAAGGTAAAAAGAATAAATCATTTGGCAAAATAATTTGGAGAATAAAAATTAAATGCCTATTTTTGCAGGTGGATTTGAAAAGATTTGAGGCCGATGACACGAGATGGGACAATATGGTTGCGTAATGAGATGATATGGGGTTGTCTCGTATTTGTCCTTATATTGGTGGGATGCTATCTGTGCTATTTGCTTCGAAACAAATATGGAGCAGCCACTGAACATGCTATTTATCAAATACCCCCAAAACATGACGATGATACGTTGCGGGTTGCCGTGATTGGCGATAGTTGGGCTTTCTACCACGATGCCAACCAGTGTGACACTTTGTTTGAGAGCTATGCACGACAGTTGATGCTCCGTCCTGTCAAGTGCTTCTCAAAAGGACATAATGGACAGAAGACAAATGGTATTTATGATGATATGTTTGCCGACCGCCCTGTCAAGTATGAATGGGAACGGGCTTTCTGCACACAACCTTTATTGGAGCAACATCCGGATTATTGTGTTATCATGGCAGGCATCAATGACTTATGCAGTCAAGTGTCCCCCAATATCTATGCCGCCAATTATCAGATGATCATCCAGTTGTTGCTGGCAAACAGCATCCGCCCGGTTGTTATGGAGATTCCAAAGCTTGATGTCCCGTTCGCATGCAGGCATATGGGTTTTCAGAAATATGTCAGGTCACGACTCTTTTCTTTCGTTACAGGCGCAGGCTGGAATGATGTGACGGTGTATCAAAAAGCCTTGCGCTCTATGTTAGCTACAACGGGATTGGGTGACTCTGTCCTTTTTATCTCAGCTTCAGATTGGAATCGGCAAGCAAGTCCTTTTTATACTGATGACCGATTTCACTTGACACCGCAAGGATATGAGGTGCTGGATTCTTGTATTGGAATGGAAATAGTGGAAGATTTAAACAAAACATTTGAGTGTAAATATTAGCTACCGAGGCTATGTAGGTCCATAGTCGGTTGCAGGTCTGTCTGGGTGCGTCGCAGATGATTCTCATAGCTGTTTGTCCTTTTCTTCCAATGTCTCTTGATAGAGCGAGAGCAGCCTGCGGGCGGTGTTCTGCCAAGAGAACAGCTTCACCCGCTCCAATCCCAGTTGGCGTTGAGCCTCATGGAAAGCGGTATCGGTCTCCAGTCGCAGTAGTGCCTGGGCTATCTCGTCAGGTTTCTCAGGGTTGATAAGGATGGCATCAGGTCCTGCAATCTCTGGCATCGACGATGTGTTGCTGGTTACGACGGGCGTGCCGCAGGCCATGCCTTCCAACAGGGGAATGCCAAAGCTCTCGCGGAGCGAGGTATAGAGGAAGGCAAAGGCATGATTATAGATATGGCAAAGGTCGGCGTTGGGTATGTAGCCAGGCATGTGCAGGTAGTCGCGAATTGGCTCTATGTGGTTGCGGCTGATGATGTCGTCCAGATACTGTCGGTCGAGGTCGGCCATGAGCAGATGGCGCTTTACGGCCGACTGCTCCAGATAGCGAGCGTAGGCTACCAGCGTGCGCTCAGTGTTCTTCTTTGGGTCGGTGTTGCCAAGGAAGAAAAGATAGCCTGTTTGCTCAATATACTTCCTGACGATGTCCTCACCGTCTGTTCTCGGTTTGAACCACTCGTTATAGCCATTATAGATCATCGCCATACGATGTCGGTCGATGTGCAGCTTGTTGATGATGTTCTCCAACTCGAAGTTCGACACGGTGATGATGCGGCGGCATTGGGGTAGAATGCGCGGCACCACCAGACGGCGGTATAGCCAGCCCAGGTTCTGGTAGACCGACTTGTTGTTCTTGTCGCGAGGCTCCATGAAGATGATATCGTGGAGCGTCAGCACCAGCGGCACGTCGCAGCAAATGGGTGCCGTGTTGCTGGTACAGTGGAGCAGATCGACCCCCGCCTTCTTTGCTGCCCGAGGCAGGGCCCATTGCTCCCACAGAGGGTAGGAGGGGGCAGAGAGTTCCACCACATGCACATTGACCGAACATTTCACGCAGACATCAGGACCAGGCTTCACGAAAACATAATATTCGTTCTGTTGGTCTATTTGCTGGAGCTGGAGTATCTCTTGCAATACTACATAGTCCATTCCGTGTTTGTTGGCTCTGAATATGCGTTGCGCTTCAATTCCGATTTTCATGTTAGTCGCAATTTTCTTGCAAAAATACATTTTTTTCTCTGAACAGACAAGTTTTTCTCGTAAAAAATTGTGGCCCCCTGTTCCTTCTTGATTTGTTGACGAAATGCAATTTGTTTTTCCCTGCTCTGGCGACGACAAAAACAAAAAACAGTGTGCACCCTGCACCCCAAATGGTGCTCAGCCCTTTG
>ERZ842401.6952-NODE-6952-length-11821-cov-5.543005_pt1 | contig 11821 bp, 8 predicted proteins | sample MGYA00521270_ERZ842401 | MGnify/ENA primary metagenome ERZ842401 (study PRJEB31892, sample SAMEA3878208) | bioreactor metagenome | biome: Moose rumen | place: Sweden | collected 2011-10 | study: EMG produced TPA metagenomics assembly of the PRJEB12797 data set... | reverse complement strand
TGCTCGTAATCGCACTTGGCGCAGGTTTGGGAGTATGGGGCATCATCAATCTCATGGAGGGGTACGGCAATGACAACCCCGGAGCAAAATCGCAGGGCATCAAGCAGCTCATCGCCGGGGGCGGCGTGGCGCTGATCGGCATGCAGCTTATCCCGCTCCTCAAGAATCTGTTCAAATAAAGGCGGTGGGGATGTATGGATAGTGTCCTCGAAAAGATTGGGAAGTGGATAAGGGATTTTCTGATCGGGAGTATCAAGGGAAACCTGACGGGGCTTTTCGACCAGGTGAATGATACGGTAGGGGGCGTGGCAGCGGAGGTAGGGAAAACGCCGCAGGATTGGAATGCCTCGGTGTTTTCCATCATCCGCTCGCTGTCGGACAACGTGATCGTGCCTGTGGCGGGTGTCATACTCACGTTTGTCCTCTGCTATGAGCTGATCAGCATGGTCATGGAAAAGAACAACATGCATGACTTTGACACTTTCATTTTCTTCAAATGGATCTTTAAGGCTTATGTGGCAGTATGGTTCGTCACCCATACCTTTGACATTACGATGGGGATATTTGAACTGTCACAGAACATTGTGAACAAGTGCGCGGGCATCATCACGGGAACAACGGCTATCCAATTCGACAGGGCGTTAGGGAGCCTCACATCACAGCTTGACACGATGGAGAACGGGGAACTGTTCCAGCTGATGATCGAGACGGCCCTCATACGGCTGACAGCGCCGGCGCTTTCGGTCTGCGTCATGCTGGTGTTAGTGGGGCGCATGGTGGAGATTTACATTTACTGTTCCGTGGGCGCGATCCCCTTTGCCACCATGACCAATAAGGAATGGGGGCAGATGGGGAACAATTACCTGCGGGGGCTTGTGGCATTGGGGCTGCAGGGATTTTTTATCATGGTATGCCTTGCCATCTATTCCGCACTTGTGGGCGGGATTGTTGGGGCGTCGGACATCCATGCGGCGATCTGGAGCTGCGCGGGGTACACGATACTTCTGTGTTTCTCGCTGTTCAAGACCAACTCCATCTCGCGCTCGATTTTTAATGCGCATTAAAATCCTGCTTCCGGCGGCAATACCATAGCCGGGAGCGGGTACTGTGTGACGCAGCCATACTGAAGAGAGAACAGATGTAAAAAGGAACAATACGGGATCAGGGAAAACGTCTTGGCATAAAAGGCGGGAAGTTACAGAAAGGACAGAGGTGGTAAAGATTACGGGAAGATCATTAAAATACGGGATGCCCGACAGGACAAAGGAGGGCATCTATGAAGTTTCTTGATTTTTTTGCCGGAGTCGGAGGATTCCGCAGGGGCATGGAGCTTTCAGGGCATGAGTGTGTGGGATTTTGTGAGTATGACCGCTTTGCGGTGGCATCCTACACGTCCATGCATCTTCTCACGGAGGTGCAGCGGGAATACCTGGGAACACTCGGCATGCACAGGAGGCAGAAAGAGATCTTGAAGGAGGAGTACAGGAATGGAGAATGGTATGCAGATGATATACGGAAGATCAGGGGAGGCGATCCCCCGCAGGCAGACTGCTGGTGCTTCGGGGCACCGTGCCAGTCATTCAGCCTCGCAGGAAAGCGGGCAGGGCTTGAAGGGGAATCAGGACTTATTCGGGAGATATTTCGCATCCTGCGGGAAACGGGGGAAGAACATAGACCTGAATGGCTTGTCTATGAAAACGTTAAGGGAATGTTTTCAAGCAGCAGAGGATTTGACTACTTTGCCATACTCTCTGAAATGGATGAGCTGGGGTATGACGTTGAATGGCAGCTTTTCAACAGCAAGGATTGGGGCGTACCCCAGAACAGGGAACGTGTCTATACTGTTGGACATCTTAGAAGATGCGGTTCCCGAAAAATATTTCCTTTCACGGGAAAAGATGGAGCAGATTGTGTTTCTGTAGGACAGGCCGGCAGCTCAGGTGCCATTGTCTCTGTCAGTGCGGCAGATATCCAGGGGGCTGGATCACCCGCCCGCATCCATGTGGTATGCAATACGAAGCCGCCGGAGTGTACCCGCCTCGGTGAGCGTGAAGATGTATGGGGAGCGGAAGGGATTGCGGGAGCATTGACCGCGACGGAGTACAAACTGCCCCACCGTGTCGCAATCCCTGTAAAGGACGGCACGAAGAAAGGGTATTCGGTGGTACATGGCACGGATGCGGTCAACTTTGCATACCCGAACAGCAAAAACCGGAGGGGAAGGGTAGGGAAGCAGGCCGCAAATACCCTGGATACGGCCTGCAGCCAGGGGATCTTTGTCCCTGTGTCCGGTGAGATGGCCGTATATGCGATCTGGTATGAGAAATACAGGAGTTATATCGCCATCCGGAAGCTCACGCCAAAGGAATGTTTCAGGCTGCAGGGGTGGAGACGCGGCTGCGGGGATGACAGATACTTTGAGAGGGCGCAGTTTGTCAACTCGGACAGCCAGCTATACAAGCAGGCGGGAAACGGGGTGACGGTCAATGTGGTGGAGGCAATCGGAAAAGAACTGACGAAGCACACGGATTCGTGACCGGCATCCTGCAACCGGGAACGGGACAGGTTTTATGGAAGGAGGAAGAGGGCATCAAAAAATTGAAGAAAAAGATTGAAAAGGAAATTGAAAAAGAGCTGGAGAGACAGCAGGGCGGCATGGACAGGAAAGAGTTTGAGGCAATGAAAAACAGGGTGCAGACAGCGGACTGCATGGATATCCTGAAAAGGCTTCCGTCCGAAAGTATTGACCTTGTGATTGCCGATCCGCCCTATTTCCGCATGAAAGGGGAATTTGACTTCACATTCCGCACGGAGGAGGAATACCTGGCATGGTGTAAAAAGTGGGTGGCAGAGTGCCACCGGGTACTGAAACCGGACGGGGCGTTTTACTGCTTTGGGAGCAGCCTCATGATCGACAGGATTTCGGTCTGCGTGCTGGATCAGTTTGACTGGATCAAAAGAAACCTGATCGTGTGGAATTACCACACGGGAAGGCCGGGAAAAGCAGCGTTCCGTAACGAAGCGGAGTTTCTCTGGTTCTATGCGAAACCATACCATGTGATCGATAAGGATGCGGTGCGTATCCCTTATTTTCCGGGATATGAAAAAGACAAAAGGCACAACCCGAAAGGGAAATCCTGCGGGAATGTGTGGGAGTGTTCCCGCATTCTTCCCAATTTCAGGGAGGCGACAGGGCATCCCACACAGAAGCCGGAGAAGCTGGCGGAGCGGATGATCCTTGCAAGCTGCAGGCCGGGCGGTCTGGTATTTATTCCTTTTGCCGGTTCCGGAAGCGAGATGGCGGCGTGCATCAGGAACGGGAGGAACTTTATCGCCACGGAGATCAACCCCTCCTATGTGGAGGATATCATCGTGCCGAGGATGTGGGACATCCTGCTTGGCAGGGACACGCCTGAAAAGGAAGAGCCGGCAGGAAACGCACCGGGTGACGGGTGAAAACAGAAACAGTATGAAAACAGGGCAGAGAGCCAAACGGGAGGAGTGCCAAAGCAGGGCAATCCTTTTTTTGTGGGGAATTTCAGGGAAAGGAGAGAGCCGGGATTTTTCCCCCACACCTGAGAACAGAAATCCCGGCAGGGAGGACAGATGCCGTTTGTATCAGTGCCAAAAGATTTGACAAAGGTCAAGAGCAAGGTGGCGTTCAACCTCACGAAACGGCAGATCTTATGTTTCGGGCTTGGTGCGCTCGCCGGTGTCCCGCTTTATCTGCTCACAAAGGGCAGTATCGGGAATGACATGGCGGCGTTTTTGATGATCGCCCTCATGCTCCCCTTTTTTGCGTTCGGGATTTATGAAAAGGACGGTATGCCGTTAGAAAAAGTGCTATGGAACTTTATCTGCGCCTCTTTTTTAAGGCCGCATTACCGCCCGTACCGCACAGATAACGGGTATGCGGCTTTTACAGGGCAGGCGCATGACGGCGGGGAAACACGCAGAAGGAAACGGACAGGGACAGACCGGACAGGGGAAAAGAGAGGAATTAAACAGTTACACAGCAGCACAGGCAGTAACCATCATGGCAGGAAGGAGGACAGGAGTGGACACAAAAAAACAGAAAGGCAGCGGAACACAGAAACTTTCAGCAGCAAGAGGAAATAAAGCGGGACAGGGGAAGGATCAGGGGAGAGGGATCAGCCTTTCCCCCGATAAAAAACTTTCCCCGGAGGAGAAAAAGAGGCTTGCCGCTTCCATAAAGAAAGCAAAGAAAGACGGGAAGATCCCGCAGTCGGCGCAGGAAACCATACCCTACCGGGAGATGCACAGGGACGGGATATGTGACGTGGACGGGCATTATTTCACAAAGCAGATCGAGTTCCATGATATCAACTACCAGCTTGCGCAGAATGAGGATAAAAACGCCATATTTGAGGGGTGGTGTGACTTCCTCAATTATTTTGACGAATCCATCGGGGTGCAGCTTTCCTTTATCAACAAAAGGACGGACATGGAGCAGGTACAGAGATCCATCGACATTCCCGCACAGAAGGACCGGTTTAACACGATCCGCAAGGAATATGCGGATATGTTAAAGGGGAAGCTGGCACACGGAAACAACGGACTGACAAAGACAAAGTACATCACCTTTGGGGTGGAGGCAGAAAATTATCAGGCGGCAAAGGCAAGGCTGGAACGTATCGAGGCGGATGTCATGGGAAATTTCCGCACCCTTGGGGTAAAGGCGGAGCCGCTAAATGGATATGAGAGGCTTTCCATCCTCCACGGCATGCTCCACCCGGCAGGGAACCGGAAATTTGTCTTTTCATGGGATGCCATCTGGCAGACGGGGCTTTGCAGCAAGGATTTTATCGCCCCGGACAGCTTCACGTTCAAAAACGGGCTGTATTTCATGGTGGGGCAGACCTATGGCGCGGTTTCATTCTTACAGATCCTTGCGCCGGAGCTTTCGGACAGGATGCTTGCGGATTTCCTTGACCTGGAGGAGAGCATGGCTGTCACCATGCATATCCGCTCCATTGATCAGGGGGCGGCGATCAAAAATGTGCGGAGGAAACTGACGGACATTGACAAGATGAAGATTGAGGAACAGAAGAAAGCAGTACGGGCGGGGTATGACATGGATATTATCCCCTCGGAGCTTGCGACCTACGGGACGGAGGCAAAGACACTGCTGGAAGATTTACAGAGCCGGAATGAGAGGATGTTCCTTGTGACATTTATCGTGATGAACACGGCGGCGAAACGGCAGGAGCTTGAAAACTGCGTGTTCCGGGCGGCAGGCGTGGCGCAGAAATACAACTGTGCCCTGCGGCGGCTGAGCTACCAGCAGGAGCAGGGATTTGTTTCTTCGCTGCCCCTGGGGGTGAACCGCGTGGAGATACAGCGGGGGCTTACCACCGCAAGCACAGCGGTGTTTGTGCCGTTCACCACACAGGAGCTTTTTCAGAAAGGGGAAGCGCTCTATTACGGTGTCAATGCGTTATCCAACAACCTGATCATGTGTGACCGGAAACTGTTGAAAAATCCCAACGGCCTGATCCTCGGCACACCCGGATCAGGCAAGTCTTTCCTTGCAAAGCGGGAGATCACCAACGCTTTCCTTGTGACAACCGATGATATCGCCATCATCGATCCGGAGGCGGAGTATGCGCCGCTCGTCACGGCTCTGGGAGGACAGGTGATCAGGGTGTCCCCAACCTCGGATATGTACATCAACCCGATGGACATTACGCTGGAGTATGGGGAGGATGACGATCCGCTTATCCTAAAGAGCGATTTTATCCTTTCCCTCATGGAACTGATGATGGGAAAGATCGAGCCGGACGAAAAGAGCATCATAGACCAGTGTTTACGCAAGGTCTATCACCGTTTCTTTGACCATCCCACGCCGGAGAGTATGCCGACACTTGGGGATCTGTATGAGGAGATCGGCAGGTACGGCGGTGACAGGGCAAGGCACATCACGGACTGCATGGCAATCTATGTGTCGGGCTCGCTGAACATTTTTAACCACCGGACAAACGTGGACATCAATTCCCGTATCGTCTGCTATGACATCAAGGAGCTTGGCAACCAGCTTAAAAAGCTGGGGATGTTAGTGGTGCAGGACCAGGTGTGGGGGCGTGTCGCCGCAAACCGTGAGAAACACAAATCCACAAGGCTCTATATCGATGAATTTCACCTTTTGCTGAAGGAGCCTCAGACGGCGGCGTACAGCGTGGAGATCTGGAAGCGTTTCCGAAAGTGGGGCGGCATCCCGACAGGTTTGACACAGAATGTCAAGGATCTGCTGGCATCCCGTGAGATTGAGAATATCTTTGAGAACAGCGATTTTATCTGTATGCTCAATCAGGCTTCCGGGGACAGACAGATCCTCGCGAAGCAGCTCAATATCTCCCCTCATCAGCTTTCCTATGTGACCAACTCGAACTCCGGTGAGGGGCTTTTGTTTTACGGGAATACCATCATTCCGTTTATTGACCGTTTCCCGAAGGATACGAAGCTGTATCAGTTATTGACAACGAGATTAAGCGATCTGGCGGAAAACGGACAAAAGAAACCGTAGCGCAGGCAGGCGGCATGGCACCGGTGACAGAGGACAGGAAGGAGGTGGTTTGGATTGCGGGAAATGGAACTGCGGTCAAGGGACAAAAAAGTGCTGAAGCGCACCCGTGACGGCCTTGTGGAGAAGAATATCACGCAGGGGACGGAGGAGAATATCAGCGGGCGTGCGCCTGACATGAGGCTCGGCAGGGAGCGGGAGGAAAGGGAAGTTTACCAGGCGGGGCATGAGCGGCTGGGAACGGCACAGGAAAGAGGGAAAAAGACAGGAAAAGTACGGGATCAGAGCGGCAGGACAGAAAAAGATGCTTCTGGACTGCCGCAGGATTCGGAAAAGAAAAAAGCAGGGAGCAGTGTCGGAGGGGAGCAAAGGGCAGGCGGGCATACAGGCACAGACAGGCGTGGAGTGCCGCCCGGACGGAAGGAACCGCACAGGCAGCAAAGGGAGGGCATGAAACGCAGTGCCGCCCGCAGATTCCGTGAGGGACAGCCGGAAGGGGCTTATTCAGCGGACAGCGGTATGCAGGGGCAGGGCGTATCAGGCCTGTATCAGAATATCGGTGAGCAGTACCGTACAGAACAGCCGTCACGCACAGATCAGATCCATACGGTTCAACAGCGGGTAGGTTTGGAGGAAACGGCACAGGAAAGACAGTTTCGGGAGCAGAGAGCCGCCGGAAACCGCATGGAGAACAATGGAAAAGGGCGTTCTGTGGAGCATGGTGACAGCCCCGGTTCAGGCGGGGCATATTCCGCGAACCACAGGAATAGTGTAAACGGACACGGAAATACGGAAGCGGGGAGCGGACAGACGGACAGCAGAAATGATGGAGATCATGCAGGAAAAGCCCCAAAAGGCAGCCGTGCAGATTACGGCACGGATCAAGGCGCAGCTCAAGGTGCAGATCAAGGAGCAGGCCGGGGCGCAGGCAAGGAGACTGCTAAAAAGCAAAGAAAAATCACATACCAGAGAAGCTATGAACAGGCGGCAAAGCGGGCGCAAAAGGCAGAAAAGGATTTGCAGAAGGCGCAGGAGAAACTCCCCAAAAGAAAACGCCTGCGCATGGAAACGGAGCAGGCCGGCGGCACAGGCCAGGACGGTGGGACAGGGAAGGTGCGGCACCGCTTAAAATTTGAAACGGAAGTGATACCGGAGCATGAAAAGCCCTCCCTTGCGAAACGGACGGCGGAGCATACGGGGGATGCCATTTCCCATGCGGCAAGGGGAAGGCTCCACCGGAAAATGCGGGAAGTGGAGCGGGAGAATGTGGCTGTGGAGGCGGCGCATAAGGCGGAAATGAAAACGGAGCATGCAGCCGTTCGGTTTGCCCGCCATGAAAGAAGGCGGATGCGGGAAAAGCCATACCGGGATGTAAGGGCGGCACAGAAACGCCTTGCAAAGAGGAATGCGGAGGCAGAATACCGGAAACTTGTCGCGGAAACGCCCCAGCTTCAGAAAAGTGCTTATAAGAAGTGGATTCAGAAACAGCGGATCAAGCGCAAATATGCCGCCGCATACAGGGAAGCGGCAAAGGGCGCTGGAATGGCGGGAAACCTGTGGGGCGCAAAAGGGCAGATCGTCAGGAAGCTTCTGGAACAGGCAGGGGTGAAGAAAAGCCTTGCCGTCCTTTTGGTGATCATTCTCCTTATACTGCTCATGGCGGGGATGATCATTTTCGCAATGGGGGCTGTCACGGGCGGCATGCAGTCGGCGGTGCTGTTCACCTGTTACACGGCGGAGGATGCGGACATCAATGCGGTGGAACTCTGGTACACGGAGAAGGAAGCGGAGTTAAAGGTTGACATTGACGATACGGAAATGAACCACCGGGGATATGACGAATATTTCTACAATATCGCGGAGATCGGGCATAACCCCTATGAGCTTATGGGGTATCTTTCCGCCGTGTATGAGGATTTCACCTTTGAGCAGGTAAAGCCGGAGCTGGAGCGCCTGTTCAGCCTGCAATATACCCTCACAAGAACCGAACATTCCGAAACACGGTCATGGACAGACGAAGAGGGGGAGGAACATGAGTACGAATGGGAAAGCCTGACAACCACCCTCACGGTGAAGCCGCTTTCGGACATCATCTTAAACAGCCTGACACTGGGCGACCAGATGGAGATGTACGGGATCTATATGGAAACCTGCGGGAACCGGCAGTATTTTGGAAACCCCTTTGATTTTGCGTGGATTCCCTATGTGACTTCCCCTTACGGCTACAGGGAAAACCCTGAAACAACCTCAAAGGAACTGCACAGGGGCATTGACATTGGCGTGGCAGAGGGAACGCCGGTCAGGGCAATCCTTGACGGTTTTGTGGTTTCGGTGAGGGAGTCGTGGGATCTGGGGCTTTGCGTTGTGGTGGAGGACGAAAACGGCTATCAGTACCGGTATGGGCATTGTGCCTCTGTGAAAGTATCACAGTGGCAGGAAGTGAAAAAGGGTGACATCATCGCAACAGTCGGTGACACAGGGGAATGTGAATACCCGCACCTGCATCTGGAAGTGAGCAGGGACGGGGACTATCTGAACCCTTATTTCTTTGTGGAAAATGGCGGATACCGTTTTCAGACACAGGGCGGCGCACAGAGGCCGGAGTATTCCAAAAACCCCGGCGCACCCATCGGGGATGCCACCTTTGCGGTCATGCTGGAGGAGGCGGAGAAATACCTTGGCTGTCCCTATGTGTGGGGAGGCTCGTCACCGGCGACATCCTTTGACTGTTCGGGGTATGTCTCGTGGGTGATCAATGAATCCGGCGTGGGGAATGTCGGCAGGCAGACGGCACAGGGGCTTTTCAACCTTTGTACGCCGATTGCAAGGGAGGATATGCAGCCCGGCGACCTGATCTTTTTTACGGGGACGTATTCCTCGGCAACGCCCGTGTCCCATGTGGGGATCTATGTCGGTGGCGATTACATGATCCACTGCGGTAACCCGATCTCCTACGCAAACATCAGCGGAAACTATTGGATTTCCCATTTCTACAGCGGAGGGAGGCTGCCGTAAATGCGGCATAAAGCAGGTTTTAAGAGATGGGAAAATAAAGGGTGCAGAAATGAAAAAACAGGCAGCGTGGCGAAGAAAGCAGAAAACAAAGAAGGAGGTTTGCATGGGAACTGACAAATTAAAGACTGAGCTGGAAAAGGCGAAACAGAAGGTGGCGGAATGGCAGGCAAAGGTAAAGGACATTGAGCGGCGCATCACGGAACAGGAAAACCTTGAGATTGTGCGTGCCGTGAGGAGCATCCGTGTGTCGCCGGAGGAGCTTTCGGATATCCTGGGGCAGATCCGTTCCAGAAAGGAAGTACCCGACAAAGGCGGGACGGGAAAGAAGGACGGGGCGGCTGATCGGAAAGAGAATGAAACGGAATAGGAGCATTCCTGTTAAGTAACAAATAACCGGTTTGCAAAAAATGAGTGCCTACCATAGAATAATGATTGTTAACTTGGCGGTTAATAAAAATCATTGTTCAAAGGAGACACCCACAAATGAATTATAAGCAGAATGAGAAAATCAATCAAGTAAAAGAATCAACTTTGGTAGTTGGAATTGATATCGGAAGTACTACACAGTACGCCAGAGCTTTTGACTGGAGAGGCATTGAACTTGGGAAAGTCTTTACATTCAGCAACAGCAGAGAAGGGTTTGAATCCTTCAAAGCATGGATGCAGCGTTTACAGGACAAGTACAAGAAGTCAGATGCAATCGTAGGTATCGAGCCAACCGGTCATTACTGGTTTGACCTTGGTGCTTATCTTGAGGATGAGGGCATCCTCCTGGTTATGGTTAATCCTTATGCGGTAAAGCAGACCAAGGAACTGGATGACAACAGTCAAAGCAAGAATGATCGAAAGGATCCCAAGGTAATCGCAAAGCTTGTTACCGAAGGACGTTATTCTGCACCATATACACCGGATGGCGTGTATGCGGATTTAAGAGTTATGGTGGCCAATCGTAAGAGACTTATCAGGGAGATTACCCAGATCAAAAACAGATTAGCCAGATGGTTCACCATATATTTTCCTGAATACAAAGAAGTGTTCGGGGATTACGAAGCGCAGAGCAGTATGCTGCTTCTGAAAGTTGCTTGTACTCCGCAGGCGATAGTGGAACTTGGAGCTGAGAAAATCAATCAAATCTGGCGTGATGCAAAGCTAAGAGCTGTCGGCATGAAAAGGGCAACGACCCTGTGTGAGACAGCAAAACAAAGCATCGGCTTAAAGAAAGGCTCTTCGGCTGCCAAGTATGAAATGAAACTGTTGCTTGAGGATTACGAATATAAAAAGACACAGCTTGATTCCGTTATGGAGGAGATAGAAAGCTTGTGCAAAAAGATACCCGAAAGCGAGCAGATGCTTGCCATCAAAGGTATAGGAATAATCACGGTAGCTGGATTTCTGGCAGAGGTGGGTGATGTGAGACGTTTCGAATCACCCAGACAAATACAAAAGCTGGCAGGATTATCATTACGGGAGAACAGCTCAGGAAAGCACAAGGGACAGACGACCATAAGCAAAAGAGGTCGGAGTAAGCTACGAGCGGTACTGTTCAATGCAGCAATTCCATTAATAGCTACAAACCCGGAATTCCGGTCATTGCATGAGTATTATACAACAAGGGCGAACAATCCGCTCAAGAAGAAACAATCCGTGATTGCCATCAGCTGTAAGCTGATACGAGTCTTCTACGCAATCCTGGCAAATGGGGTGTCCTATGATCCACAGAAGATGTTATCTGACATCCATAGACAACCACAGGTAGCGTAAAGGGGACAACTGTGAGATTCAGGAGACGTCCGCCGAAAGGTGCTGGATGAAGCAGGAAGAGCTACAAAAACATAGAGAGCCCAGTCAGATTTTAATCCATCAGAGCACGACTCAGCGTAGGAGCATTATGACGCCCCTTTATGGATAAGCAGAACGAAGGAATTAAGGACCCTGAAGTAGAGGAGATCCCGTATGACATGGGAGGTTAGGCTGCCGTAAGGAGTTGGGGAGAAGAAAGGCCGATCATAGCAAAATAAGATGACGTCTTGTTTTGTGTACCCTGAACATCCAGATATCCATGATTTATGACCAAGGGGAATGACATAGATTTTGAAAGCGATTCTATGTGAAATAGAAAATGTAAGAAAAAGCGAGTTAACAAGAGAAAAACAAAGATTATTATGGGAGGAAACGGGACAGAATGAAAACCAAATTAAAGGCAGTTTTACAGGCACTCCTGCTCTGTGTGGGCATGGGTGCTTTTTTTACGCCTATCACGGCAAT
>ERZ842401.6951-NODE-6951-length-11822-cov-3.918076_pt1 | contig 11822 bp, 11 predicted proteins | sample MGYA00521270_ERZ842401 | MGnify/ENA primary metagenome ERZ842401 (study PRJEB31892, sample SAMEA3878208) | bioreactor metagenome | biome: Moose rumen | place: Sweden | collected 2011-10 | study: EMG produced TPA metagenomics assembly of the PRJEB12797 data set... | reverse complement strand
AGGATATCTCCAGCACGAACTTCAGCGCCAACTCTTATGATACCTCTTTCATCAAGGTTCTTAAGAGCATCATCACCAACGCCCGGTACGTCTCTTGTGATTTCCTCAGGACCAAGCTTGGTGTCTCTGGCTTCTGCTTCGTATTCTTCTATGTGAACTGATGTGTATACATCATCCTGTACAAGTCTCTCGCTAAGGAGAACAGCATCCTCGTAATTGTAACCCTCCCAAGTCATGAAACCGATAAGAGGATTCTTACCAAGAGCTATTTCACCGTTGCATGTAGAAGCACCGTCAGCAATTACCTGACCCTTTTCAATCTTATCACCCTTGAAAACAATAGGTCTCTGATTGTAGCAGTTGCTCTGGTTACTTCTGAGGAACTTTATAAGCTTGTAAACGTCTTTATTACCGTCTTTTCTCTTGATGCAGATTTCTTTTGATGTTGAATACTCAACAACACCAGCCTCCTTGGCAACAACACATACACCCGAGTCAACGGCAGCCTTGTGCTCCATACCCGTTCCGACAACAGGTGCTTCCGTAGTGAGAAGCGGAACCGCCTGACGCTGCATGTTAGAACCCATGAGGGCACGGTTAGCATCGTCATTCTGAAGGAATGGAATAAGAGCTGTAGCAACAGAGAATACCATCTTAGGTGATACATCCATGTAATCAAACATCTTCTTATCGTATTCCTGTGTCTCCTCACGGAAACGACCTGATACATTCTTTCTCATGAAGTGGCCTTCTTCGTCAAGCTTGACGTTAGCCTGTGCTACATGATAATTATCCTCTTCATCAGCTGTCATATAAACAACTTCTTCTGTTACACGAGGATTCTCTGGATCAGATTTGTCTATACGTCTGTAAGGCGCCTCAATAAAGCCATACTCGTTAATACGAGCATAGCTTGCAAGAGAGTTGATAAGACCGATGTTAGGTCCTTCAGGTGTCTCGATAGGGCACATACGTCCATAATGTGAATAGTGAACATCTCGAACCTCGAATCCGGCACGATCTCTAGAAAGACCACCAGGACCAAGAGCTGAAAGACGTCTCTTATGAGTCAACTCACCAAGTGGGTTGTTCTGATCCATGAACTGTGACAACTGTGAACTACCAAAGAATTCTTTGATAGCAGCAGTAACAGGTTTGATATTAATAAGGTTCTGAGGAGAAATATCCTCTAAATCCCTTGTAGTCATACGCTCACGTACAACCTTTTCAAGACGAGATAAACCTATTCTATATTGGTTCTGGAGAAGCTCTCCAACTGCACGAATACGACGGTTTCCAAGATGATCGATATCATCATCCTTACCAATGCCGTACTCAAGATGCATATTGTAATTGATAGAAGCAAATACGTCCTCTACAGTAATGTGCTTTGGAATCAAATCTGCCACGTTTCTCTCTATTGCATCTTCAATATCTTCTTTTGTAGAATTTTCAGCAAGAATTCTCTCTAATACTGGATAGTAAACAAGCTCAGTTATACCAAGTGACTTAGGGTCGCAATCAACAAACTTTGTGATATCAACCATCATATTAGAAAGAACCTTGACATTGCGTGTCTCTGTCTGGATAAATACATGAGTAACAGCTGCGTTTTGGATTTCATCAGCCAATTCAAGTGTTACTTTGTCTCCAGCTTTAGCGATAATTTCGCCAGTAGTTGTATCAACAACATCCTCAGCAAGTATATGTCCTGTGATACGGTTACGAAGCATAAGCTTTTTATTGAACTTATAACGTCCAACTTTTGCAAGATCGTAACGTCTAGGATCAAAGAACATGCCGTGGATAAGTGATTCTGCACTATCTTTAGCAAGTGGCTCACCTGGACGAAGCTTACGATATAATTCTAGTAAGCCTCCTTCGTAGCTACCCTGTGGATTTTTCTCAGTGATAGAAGGATCCTTAGCAAATGTAGCAAGAATCTTTGGTTCCTCACCGAACACATCTATAATCTCTTGATTTGTACCTAAACCAAGTGCACGAATAAGAACTGTAACAGGCACCTTTCTGTTACGGTCTACACGCACATAAAAAACGTCATTGGAATCTGTCTCATACTCCAACCAAGCACCACGGTTAGGTATTACAGTACATGAGTAAAGTTCCTTACCGATTTTATCGTGTCCGATTGCATAGTAGATACCTGGTGAACGAACCAGCTGGCTGACGATAACACGCTCAGCACCATTAATTACGAAAGTTCCGGTCTCAGTCATAAGTGGTAAATCACCCATAAAGATTTCATGCTCCTGCATATCGCCGGATTCCTTGTTAACAAGGCGCACTTTAACCTTTAGTGGTGCTGCGTATGTTGCATCACGTTCTTTGCACTGAGGAATAGTATATTTCACCTCATCCTTGCAAAGTGTAAAGTCAACAAAATGAAGCTCTAACTGGTTACCTCTGTCCTGTATAGGTGAGATATCAGCAAATGCTTCCTTTAAGCCGTCCTTAACGAACCAATCATAGCTGTTCTTCTGGACCTCGATTAAATTAGGCATCTCAAGAACCTCTTTTTGTCTCGAGTAACTCATACGCAAGTTCTTTCCAGCTTTCACTGGACGTATTCTGTTTTTCTCCATTGACGTTCCACCTCTCATTTTGTTATATAAAATTGAAAAAATCTTATCGAAGTACATCGCCGTAACGCCATTAAAAAATGGCATAGCTATGCACACTGCACCACAATAGTGCAACCTACATTCTATGCCAAAAGCAATATCAAAGTCAAGTATATTTTTAAAATTATTTTTAGTTCTTAATTGAATACACTGTTTAAATCAAGTACACCAAAAACTCTAAATGTGCAAAAATGGAATCCCGGAGGTAAATCCCCCAAGATTCCATTTGTATTATTAACTCTACTTGAAATTAAAGCTTGATTACTTAAGAGTAACCTTTGCGCCAACTTCCTCAAGAGAAGCCTTGATTGACTCAGCTGTAGCCTTGTCAGCGCCTTCCTTGATTACCTTTGGAGCACCATCAACGAGCTCTTTTGCTTCCTTAAGACCAAGGCCAGTTGCCTCACGAACAACCTTGATAACCTTAACCTTCTCAGCACCTACTTCTGTAAGCTCTACATCGAACTCATCCTTCTCTTCGCCTGCTGCTGCGCCGTCGCCAGCTGCTGCTGCAACTACAACGCCTGCTGCTGCAGAAACGCCGAACTCTTCCTCACATGCCTTTACAAGGTCATTTAACTCTAATACGCTAAGCTCTTTGATAGCTGCGATAAACTCTTCTGTTGTCATCTTTGCCATGATTATTTTCCTCCATTAAATCTAATTAAAAATATTAAACCCAACAATTACTACTCTGCTGGAGCCTCTGCTGGCTCTTCAGCTGGTGCCTCAGCTTCTGCTGCAGGAGCTTCCTCAGCTGCTGGTGCTTCTGTAGAAGCGCCGCCCTGTTCTGCAATCTGGTTAAGCACACGAGCGAAGTTTGTAATTGGTGACTGTAAGCTTCCAAGTAACTTTGAAAGAAGTTCCTCTCTGCTTGGTACTGCTGCAACGGCCTTCATGCCATTAGCATCATAGAATGTTCCTTCTACGATACCAGCCTTAATTTCAAGGTTTGAAGCTGTCTTTGCAAACTTTGAAAGAATTCTTGCTGGAGCTGTAGCGTCATCCTTAGAAATAGCGATTGCGCTAGGTCCTTCAAGAACATCATCAAGTGCAGCAAAATCAGTTCCTTCGAATGCACGCTTCATAAGTGTATTCTTGTAAACCTTGTAAGTAACGCCAGCCTCGCGAAGCTGCTTACGTAACTGTGTGTCTTCTGCAACTGTAAGTCCTCGGCCATCAACAACTACAACTGAAGCTGCGTCTTTGATGTTTGCTGAGATTTCATCAACTATAGGCTGCTTTAATTCAACTTTTGCCACGAATTTTTCCTCCTTATAATTTCTTGTGTTGCTTATATGAGGATTCTATATTCGATAAAAAACCTCTATGTCGCAAAGACATAGAGGTGATTAGTCGATAAATACTTAATCGTCCTCGGCTGGTAGAGATAATCTCTTTACGGCTCACGCCACCTGCTGTCTTCGGCAACAACTTTGTGCATTATAACATTATGTATATTGGATTGTCAACGACTAGTTTGAAACCTTTGCAACATTAAGCTTAACGCCAGGTCCCATTGTAGGAGCAAGTGAAATGCTCTTAATGTACTGACCCTTCAAGCTTGATGGCTTAGCCTTGTTGATAGCATCCATAAGAGTCTGGAAGTTGTCCGCTAACTGCTCCTCTGTGAAAGAAGCTTTTCCGATAGGTACATGGATAATGTTTGTCTTATCAAGTCTATACTCAATCTTACCAGCTTTGATTTCTTCAACAGCCTTTGCAACATCCATAGTAACTGTTCCAGCCTTTGGGTTTGGCATTAAGCCTCTAGGTCCAAGTACACGACCAAGACGACCAACAACACCCATCATATCTGGTGTAGCAACTACAGAATCAAACTCTGCCCAACCTTCGTTCTGAATCTTTGGAATGAGTTCCTCACCGCCAACGAAATCAGCACCTGCAGCCTGAGCCTCGTCAAGCTTAGCACCCTTAGCGAATACTAAAACTCTAACAGACTTACCAGTTCCGTGTGGAAGTACTACAGCACCACGGATCTGCTGCTCTGCGTGACGTCCGTCACAGCCAGTTCTGATATGAGCTTCAATTGTCTCATCAAATTTTGCAGTAGCATTCTTCTTAACCTGAGCGATTGCTTCTGCTGGATCGTATGCAGCTGATTTATCATATGAGCTAACTGCTGCTACGTATTTCTTTCCTCTTTTCATGTTTACCTCCTGTGGTTTGCGAGCTAATGCTCTCCCACTCTAAATTAATTGTAAGAACGTTGTTTTCGCTAAGCTGTTAATTAATCAACAACCTCAACGCCCATTGATCTACATGTTCCTTCGATCATGCTCATTGCAGCTTCGATTGTAGCTGCGTTAAGGTCTGGCATCTTTGTCTCTGCGATTTCCTTAACCTGAGCCTTTGTAATCTTTGCTACCTTGTTCTTGTTAGGTGTGCCAGATGCCTTTTGGATCTTGCAAGCCTTCTTGATAAGAACTGGAGCTGGTGGAGTCTTTGTGATGAAGCTGAAGCTTCTATCTGCATAAACAGTAATAACTGTAGGAACTATTGTATCTCCCATGTCTGCTGTCTTTGCATTAAACTGCTTTGTAAACTCCACAATGTTTACACCATGCTGACCAAGTGCTGGACCAACTGGTGGGGCTGGTGTAGCCTTGCCTGCTGGAATCTGCAACTTGATATAGCCTTCGATTTTCTTTGCCATGATATCCTATTCCTCCTGATAATATCAATCCATTTTGCGTACGTCCGTGAAATCAATCTCAACTGGTGTCTCACGGCCGAACATCTCAACGCTGATTGTAACAGTCTGCTTCTTTGCATTGATAGACTTAACAACGCCAACGGTATCTTTCCAGGTGCCATCTACGACGCTAAGAGTATCTCCGATTTCGAAGTCCACTTCAACGTTGACCTTTTCAGTGTTTGAACCTAGTAGGTAAGCATTAACCTCGGCCTCTGACAATGGAACTGGTTTGCTTCCTGGGCCAACGAAGCCTGTAACACCTCTGGTGTTTCTGACAACGTACCAGGTCTCATCATTCATAATCATTTCTATAAGAACGTAACCAGGGTACATTTTCTTAGATACTTGTTTTTTAACGCCATCCTTTGTCTCGGTAACCTCAACCATAGGTACACGTACATCAAGAATCTGTTCCTCGAGATGTTGATTCTCGATTGCCTTTTCAATGTTTGTCTTGACTTTGTTCTCATAGCCTGAGTATGTATGAACTACATACCACTTTGCCTCTGCCATATGCGATGCCTCCATTATAAATTAACTAGGATATTTACACCTTGTTGGATCAATGCATCTAATACGATGATGATCACTGCCACAACTACTGACACAGCAACAACTGCTGTTGTCTGCTTCGACACGTCCTTTGGGTCTGCCCAGACGATCTTGCTAAATTCTGTTCTCAGACCTGAAAAACGTCCTGTTTTAACCTTTTTCTCATCTGCCATAATCCGCACCTCCTAAAGACTACTTTGTCTCTTTGTGCATTGTGTGCTTCTTGCAGAATCTGCAATACTTTTTGGTTTCCATTCTGTCTGGGTGTGTCTTCTTGTCTTTTGTCATGTTGTAATTACGCTGCTGGCATTCTGTACATGCCAATGTTATCTTTGTGCGCACAACTTCCACCTCCGTTAAAATTCTACTTTGGTCTATTTATACTCACTCATCACGCGAACAATATGATGAGGCGAAAAAAGAGCATAAAAAAAAGACCTGCTTTCTTAGTCGCTAGCTAAATATATCATGCCAGCAACAGAGAGTCAAGTCTAAATTTTCCTGTATCGCTACGGGAAGACCCGCACATTTTAAATTGCCTTCGGCAATGAGTGCGGGTCGTGGCAGTACATTTTCGAAATCAAGTTTCGAAAATATACTGCTTATCCTTTAACACCACCAGCTGTTACTCCGCCTACAATATATTTCGAAAGAATTAAGTAGACAATAATAACAGGGAATATTGAAAAAGCTATTGTAACATAAACCTGTCCCATATCGAACTTTAAGAAATCCGCACCTCTAAGTGTAGCTATGAGTACTGGCAAAGTCTTTTTGCTATCTGTATGTAGCACCAGGGCTGGAGTGAAATAATTATTCCAGCTGCTAACGAATGTAAATATTGCCTGTACTGCTATGGCTGGTTTCATAAGCGGCAAGCAAATTCTATTAAAGGTGTGAAATTCACCTGCCCCGTCTATTCTGGCTGCCTCAATCAAAGATCCTGGCAAATTGCTTTCCATGTATTGCTTCATGTAAAAATAAGTAACCGGAGCAGCAATCGAAGGAAGTATCAAGGCCAAAAGATTGTCATCTAAGCCTATTCGTCCAATCAATTTCAAAAATCCAAGTGCTGTTACTTGGCCTGGAATCATCATAACTGCAAGTATGAAGGCCGCCATAAATTTCTTTATTTTAAAATCATACACATGGATTGCATAAGCAGTCATAGTTGAGAAGTAGGTGCAGAGAATCGCACTTAAAGCCGCAACCAAAGCACTGTTAAACATACCCTTAACTATAGGCAGGGTGCCATGCAATACGTTAGTCCAATTCTCTATAAAATGTGTACTAGGAACCGGAACGAATCCCATCTTTAGCTCACCGTGAGATCTGGTCGCATTTATAAACAGAATATAGAACCAAATCAAGCACAGAAAGGTTATTAGTATTAACACTAAATATGAAATAAATCTGCGAGCATGTATATTCATTCCCGCTTTTGTTTTATAATTTGTATCCATAACCTACGCCTCCTTTTCACCTTGATTCATTGTCTTAAATATAATCAAGCTCAGGATGCCTGTAACAATGAACAGTATCACTGATAATGCACCACCCATGCCGTAGTTCTTGCTGTACAAATGCTTATTCAAATACATAATCATTGTCATAGAACAACGCATTGGGTCGCCTGTGCCGTTTGTTAAAACCTGTGGCACATCAAACATCTGTAATCCACCAATCAAAGAAGTTATCATAACATACAGCAAAATCGGTTTTAGAAGCGGAAGTGTTATTTTATAGAAGATTTGCGTCGATGTGGCACCATCTACTTCGGCAGCTTCATATAAAGATGTGTCAATTCCAAGCATGCCGGCTAATAGAAGAATTGTCGTATTTCCAAACCACATAATAAAGTTCATAAATGCAACCAGTCCTCTGACTGTGCCTTGATGACTCATGAATTGATATGGTTCTTTAAAAATGCCAAGTCCCACTAAAATATCATTAATAGGTCCACCGTCTGCAAACAAAGTAAAGAATAACATTGCAAATGCAGAGGCCATTATTAAATTTGGCAAATAAATAACAGTCTTAAAAAATCTCTGTCCCTTTAAACGCAATGATGGATCTGAAAACCACGCACCAAGCAATAACGAGAATATAATCTGTGGCACAAATCCCATAACCCACATAATCATTGTGTTTTTAAAATACCCCAACAGTTCTCCTCCAGTAAGGAGGGCCTTGTAATTTTCAAGACCTACGAAATTCGGCCCAATTGTTGTAAGACCAGATCTATAGTTCTCAAAAAAACTATTATAAATTGTAGTAAATAATGGGATGAGTTGGAAAATGACATAAGTCACAACAAATGGGATTAAAAAGATGTATCCCCACCTGTTATAGCGGACTACCGCCCCTTTCTTAGATTTGTTCATAAAAATACCTCCCTAAAATCTGCCTTCAAAGCATTTATAAAGCAAGAAGCACTTCTTACTTTATAAATGCCTGCCTGGACTTTTGCCAGACAGGCACATTTTTAAACTAATACATATCGCTTATTCTTACTCTGCTGTAAGTTCTGGATACTTCTCTACGATAGCCTTGTTGAACTGAGCAAGCGCTTCATCATATGTAGCGTTGCCATCAAAATAGTTCTTCATAGCCTTCTGGAATTCTTCGTTACAGCCCTGATCGTATGCTGACTGATTAGACATATCAATCTTCTCAGCGCCTGCGCAGAACATAGCAAGTGGATTCTGTCCGCCGAGTACATCGAATGCGAATGAATCATCTGTAGCTGCCTTTTCCATAGCTGGTTTGTTGTTTACGAAATCGCTATCCTGCTTTACGATGTCTGTCATGATAGTCTCATCTGTTGTAAGAGATCTCATAATATCTGCTACAAGATTTGGGTTGTCTGTTCCAGTTGCAGCACAGATCCATGTGCCACCCCAGAAGAAGCCCTGAGGACCTTCACATGCACCCCAGCCACCCTGGTTTGCAATAGAACCATCAACATCTGCTGACATTGAGAAGTTAATCATCCAAGCTGGTCCAAAGTAGCAGAATACCTTTCCATCTGGGAAGAAGCCCTTGCTCCAGTCATCAGACCAAAGGTCCTGAGTACCTGTCTGCTTTGCATCTACCATCTCTTTTGACATGTCAACCCATGCCTTGATATTGTCATCAACAACAACCTTGCCATCCTGTACCCATTTGCCAGATACGTTATTTGAGAATACACGGAATGTATCATTTGCTGTTGCTGTCATCTTGTAGCCAGCATCTTTCATTGTAGCTGCTGTCTCTTCAAATGTGTCCCAATCTTTTACATACTCTTGGATTTCATCAGGATCATCTGTGCCAAGAACCTCTGTAGCAGCGTCACGGTTGTAAATTAATACACCTGGGCAGCCCTGCCATGAAAGGCCTTTTAAGACTCCGTTAGAATCTGTCATAATGTCCTTTGTGTACTGATACTGATTTGATAATTCGCTATCAGCAATTCCTAAATCTGAAACTGCCATAGTGTACTCTGTATCTACATACTTAAGTGCATAATCAGCCTCTACTAAGAAGATATCAATCTTGTCATCAGCTGCTGCATTTTCCTGATTGAGAAGTGTCTCATCCAAATTATTCTGATATGCATTGTCCTGATTTGGAGTAATGTTAAACTTGACTGTAACATCACCGATTTTGCCCTCGTTGTCGCCTGTAGCTTCATAACCTGGCATATGATCAGTTACTCTGCTCTTGAACTCTTCATTCCAACAATAGATGTTGAGAACACTGCCAGTGTCCTCTGCAGGTGCTGTAACTTCCTCTGTTGTAGCTGAATCACTTGATGTGTCAGTGCTAGTTTCAGTAGAAGCTGTATCAGAGCTTCCACATGCAGCAAACATAGTTGCTGTCATTGTTGCCATTGCAAGCAAACTTACCAATTTCTTTTTCATTAGTTTGTTCCTCCCAATTTTTCGTGCTTAGCACGTTTTATTAATGGTTACTGCATTTATAAAAAGTTGATTGCTCAACTAAATGCCTACTTTAATTTTTTAAGTGTGTCCCCTGTTAGTATTTCTCCCTTGACCATCACCTGTTGTATAAGTGTGGTCTTTGGATGCTCAATCATGCTGATTAGATTTTCAGCTGCTTTTGCTCCAAGCTCCTCTGTATTTTGTTTGTAGGTGGTAAGTCTTGGTCTAATATGTCTTGCCACTTTGATTCCATCAAAACCTACTATGGAAATATCATCAGGAACCTTCAAGCCCTTCTCCGTGATAGCCCTAATCCCTCCGTAGCTAGCATAATCATCTGGATAGAATATACAGGTAGGTCTATCTTTCAGCTCTAATAATTCAAGGGTTCGTTCATAGGCTCCATGAGTATCTCGATACGGAGTTTCCAATATATACTCATCAGGCACTTCTATACCAAACTCCTCCATCTTTCTATTGAAGGTGACAAGACGCGCCTTTGTTACTGACGAATCGACGCCGTGAATATAAGCTATTTTTGTATGTCCCTGCTCAACCACATAATTTACTAAGCTTTCCATGCCGTCCACATTGTCTGACATTATAGCTGTTGTATTGTTGTAAATGTGGTCTATTGTGACAACTGGAATATTGCTTTTGACCAGTTCTATCACCTCTGGATCTTCAAACTGCACGCAGGCAATAACCACTCCATCAAAGCGTCTATACCTAGCATGTTCTAAATAAGAAGTCCTCCCTGGCCTTGACCTGTCATTTGAAATAAAGGTTATATCGTAGCCCGCCTTTTCAACATTCCTTTTAAAGCTATCTAAAACATTAGAAAAGAAGTCATGTCTAAGTCCACTATTTGCATCATCAATGAAGAGAACTCCAATGTTGTGTGTCCGATTAGTCTTCATTGACTTTGCAGCCGCATTGGGAACATATCCCATTTCTTTTGCTGTCTTTCTGATTAATTCCTTCGTATTTGCCCCTACATCAGCCTGGTCATTTATCGCCTTGCTGACTGTAGCCACGGATACGCCGCATTTAGATGCAATATCCTTTAATGAAACCATTTTTCTCTCCCGAGTTGTTGCTTAAATCACTTAATCGTTTTCGTAACTTAAATATAGCCCTTATTGATGAATTTAGCAAGACGTTTTTCGTAAAATGGTGTTTTCGTGAAATTTTCGTGTTCTGTTTTTGGTCATTTTCACAAAATTATGCCTTTCTACTTGTTTTAAACCTATTATATGTTATTCTATTTGCGAAATTATTTTTACCATTTTACTTAAACGTTTACGGAGATTTTGTTTGATATTTTCATCGTATTTACCTCACATTTTAACTTAATCGTTTTCAAAATTTTATTTATTACGGGAGGAATATTATGAAGTTCGGATTTTTCGATGATGTAAATAAGGAATATGTTATCAATTCACCTAAAACTCCACTGCCTTGGATTAATTACCTGGGTACCAATGGGTTCTTTTCACTCATCTCCAACACTTGCGGCGGATATACATTCTATAAGGACGCAAAGCTGCTGCGTATGACTAGATACAGATACAATGACACTACTTTAGACACAAATGGAAAATACTTTTATATAAAGGATGGCGATACCATTTGGAACCCCGGTTGGCAGCCAACCAAGACCGAGCTAGATTCATATGAATGTAGACATGGAATCGGCTATAGCAAATTTACTGGAATAAAAAACAACGTTAAAGCTGAACTTAAAACCTTTGTTCCAGTTAATGAGCCAGTAGAACTTACAAAAGTCACAATCACTAATAATTCTGATACAAAGAAAGATATTCTTGCAAACAATTTTGATGGAACGCAATTGATTTCTGTATTTGAAGAACTAAACAAACAATAACGATATTTTCTTATTGCGCGTTAGGGATTGTAGGGGCGGCGTAGCCGTTGCCGAAACAAAGTGCAGGCAATGCAGTGCGAAAGCACGGAACCCCG
>ERZ842401.6950-NODE-6950-length-11822-cov-5.214073_pt1 | contig 11822 bp, 12 predicted proteins | sample MGYA00521270_ERZ842401 | MGnify/ENA primary metagenome ERZ842401 (study PRJEB31892, sample SAMEA3878208) | bioreactor metagenome | biome: Moose rumen | place: Sweden | collected 2011-10 | study: EMG produced TPA metagenomics assembly of the PRJEB12797 data set... | reverse complement strand
AAAGAACATGTTAATATTGGTACTATTGGACACGTTGACCATGGTAAAACAACATTAACAGCTGCTATCTCAAAATGTTTAGCAGGAAAAAACGGAAATGAAGCTGTTGATTTCGCAAATATCGACAAAGCTCCAGAAGAAAGAGAACGTGGTATTACAATTAATACTGCACACATTGAATATTCTACAGAAAAAAGACACTATGCACACGTAGACTGTCCAGGACATGCTGACTATGTTAAAAACATGATCACAGGTGCTGCACAAATGGATGGAGCTATCTTAGTTATAGCTGCAACTGATGGACCTATGGCACAAACTCGTGAACACATCTTACTTTCACGTCAAGTTGGTGTACCTCGTATGGTTGTATTCATGAATAAATGTGACATGGTTGATGATGAAGAATTATTAGACCTAGTTGAAATGGAAATTCGTGAATTATTAAACGAATATGGATTTGATGGAGACAACACTCCAATCATTAGAGGATCAGCTCTTAAAGCTCTTGAAGGAGATCCAGCTTGGGTTGGTAAAATCGATGAACTTATGGATGCTGTTGATACATGGATTGAAACTCCAACTCATGACTTAGACAAACCATTCTTAATGCCAATTGAAGATGTATTCACAATTACAGGACGTGGAACTGTTGTTACAGGACGTGTTGAAAGAGGACAATTAAATCTTAATGATGAAGTTGAAATCGTTGGATTAAAACCAACTCAAAAATCAGTTGTTACAGGAATTGAAATGTTCCGTAAACAATTAGACTATGCTCAAGCAGGAGATAACGCTGGTATTTTACTTCGTGGTATTTCAAGAGAAGACGTTGAAAGAGGTCAAGTATTAGCTAAACCAGGTTCAGTTACTCCACACACTAAATTCAAAGCTCAAGTTTATGTACTAAGCAAAGAAGAAGGTGGAAGACATACTCCATTCTTCAGTAACTATCGTCCACAATTCTATTTCAGAACTACAGACGTAACTGGTGTTATTGAATTACCAGCAGGAACTGAAATGGTTATGCCAGGAGATAATGTTGAAATGACAGTTGAATTAATTGCTCCAATCGCTATTGAAAACGGAACTAAATTCTCAATCCGTGAAGGTGGTAGAACAGTTGGTTCAGGAAATATCTCAGATATTATTGAATAATAAAAATTCCCAATTGGGAATTTTTTTTTACAAAAAAATCTGATTTAAATCAGATCTTTAATATGTTTTTAAAACTAATACTGTTATATAAGAAATTAAGTTTATCGTTACATATAAGTTCAAAATCACCCATATATTCATAACTTAAAGCATTAAAATTTAATTTAAAATCATTTAATCCTTGATATAAATTATTTTCAATATTAGGATTAGCTATAGCTCCTAAATTTAATCTTTTAAATCCTTTTTTAGAATATTGTTCAATAAGCTTCCATATTAATAAATGTTTAGGATTTAAATCTTTATACTTTTTATCAATACCATCTGTTAATATAAATATTTCATCTTTGTTTTTAATAATTAAAGCTGTTGCTATTATAATACCATCTGGATTTTCTTGTAAGAAATTAGTTGCTCTTACTAATAATTTTCTATATCTATTTAGTTCTTTATCCGCATTCATTTTTAATTTGACATATTTTTGATTATCTTTATTTCTACTTGATACTTGAGTATTTAAATACTTACATTTTGTTTCTTGATCAATATATTTCTTTTGCATTCTATTTAAATGTAGTTTAGTATCTAATTTCGCATAAAATAATTCAACACTATGTTCTTTATCAAAATATTCATATGTATTTTTAAAAAAATCATAATTTCTTGGATATTTTGCTTTTATTTGATCATAAAGTATATCAATATTATTAATATTTCCTTTATATATTTTAACTCCTTTATCTTCCGCACTTCTTATTTTAGTACGAAATTCTTTTTTAATATTTTTAAATAAAATATAATATGGAATATTGATATCTAATATAGCTTCAAATCGTGGTTTTAAAGCTTCAAAATAATCATTATATCCAACATGTTTATATCCTAATTGTGTTAAATTATATAATATATTATCAAAATAATTATTATGATTTGTTATATTATATTTCATATCAGTAATAGCTTTAGTTACTGGAGGACAAAGTTTAATAGATAAAACATTTAATTTAGATAAATACTTTTTAATTTCTAATGTAAATATTTTTAATAATTCATAATTATTATAATCAATTAAATATCCTCTAGGAACATAACCATATTTAACTTTACCTTTTTTCTCAAGTAAAATTAATGCTGCGGCTAAAATATTATTATTATCAACTAAACCTAATAATAATGTTTCAAATCCTTGATTATTCATAACTTCCATATAGGGAACACTTTGATACATCGTACTTGAACTAAAATTTTGCTTAAATAAATTAAATTCTTGTTTAGATAATTCTTTTAATATCATATTTGCCCTCCTTTCATCAAAAGTATTATATCACATTTTATCTAGAAAATATATATTAACATTAAATAAAATTTTTGATATAATTAAATAGGGAGAATGATATAATGTTTGAAAATAAAAAGATATTTATATTTGGTATGGCCAAAAGCGGATATGAAGCCGCAAAATTACTATCTAAATATAATAATGAGATAGTTATAACTGATGGTAAAGAACAAGATAAAGCTCATGTAGAAGAATTAGAAAGTCTAGGAGTTAAAGTAATAATTACTGAAAATCAAATAGAGTTACTTGATGAAACTTATGATTATATGATTAAAAATCCTGGTATTCCAGCAAATAATAAAGTAGTTTTAAAAGCCAAAGAATTGGGTATTAAAATAATTAATGAAATAGAAATGGCTTATCATTTTTTACCTGATAATATTAAAATAATTGGTATTACAGGTTCTAATGGTAAAACAACTACAACTACTATGATTTATGAAGTATTAAAAAAGAAATATAATAATGTATATTTAGGTGGTAATATTGGTTATCCTTTATCTAGTATTGTAAATGATATTAAAGAAAATAGTATACTTGTAATGGAAATATCTGATCATCAATTATGTGATATGTATGAATTTAAAACAGATATAAGCTTACTTCTTAATTTAGTACATGCTCATATAGATTTTCACGGGGACTATGAAATATATAAAGCAATGAAAAAACGTATATTTAATAATCATACTAAGGGTGATATTGCTATACTAAATAAAGATGATAGTGAAGTATTAGAATTAACAAATGATATTGTATCAGAAAAAAAATACTTTTCTAAAAATGATAAAACAAATTCTTATATAAAGGATAATTGGATTTATTATAATAATGAAGCAGTAGTAAATTTATCTGATATTAAATTAAAAGGTATGCATAATTATGAAAATATTATGGCTATGATTATGGCAGTAAAAGAATTTGATATTGAAAATGAAATAATAAAAGATTATTTAAATAGTTTTGGCGGAGTAGAACATAGAATAGAATATGTAAAAACAATAAATGGGGTAGATTATTATAATGATTCTAAATCTACTAATAATGAAGCTACTATAACAGCTTTAAATACATTTACAAATCCTACAATATTAATTATGGGTGGATTAGATAGAAATATTCCATTTGATTCATTAAAAGAACATTTAACTAATATAAAAGAAGTAATATGTTATGGACAGACGAAAGAAAAAATATATGATTTTATGACAAATAATAATATTAAATGTATTAAATTAAATAATTTAGAAGAAGCAACTAAAAAGGCTTATGAAGATGCAATTAATGGAGATACAGTTTTACTTTCACCAGCATGTGCTTCATGGGATCAATTTAAAACATTTGAAGAAAGAGGAAATTTATTTAAAAAAATAGTTAATGAACTTGGTGATAAAAATGAATGAGTTAAATATGTATTTTGTGTTGAATACTAAAAATCCAAATGGAGGAAATTTCTATAATATATATTCTAATGAAGGAGAAAAAATAGATATATCTAAATATGATATTTCTGATTTAGATAAATTTTTAGAAGATGTACAAAAAGATGATTCTACTTTTAAAAAAGCAGGTGGTCTAATTATTGGTAAAAATAAAACAATAGGAAGTACTACTTTATATACATTAGATAAAGGTGGAATAAATTTAAGTTTAGAAGAAGAAACAGCATATTCTAATTGGTTAGAATTAGATAGAAAATCAAATGAATTATATGAACAATTAACAAAGATTCAAATTGAAAAAAATAAAATAAGTGAAAAAATAAAAAGAAAGAAAAGAGGATAATATGAAAATAGAAAATGTAATAGGAAGAGAAATATTAGATTCAAGAGGAAATCCTACTGTAGAAGTAGATGTAATATTAGAAGATGGAACACTAGGTAGAGCTGCAGTACCATCTGGAGCATCCACAGGAGAGAGAGAAGCTTTAGAACTTAGAGATAAAGAAGATAGATATAATGGTTTAGGTGTATTAAAAGCTGTAAATAACGTAAATGGACCACTTAGAGATTTAGTAATTGGAATGGATGCGTATAATCAGAGTGAAATAGATTATGCAATGATTAATTTAGATGGAACAGAAAACAAATCTAAATTTGGAGCAAATGCAATATTAGGTGTTTCAATGGCTACATTAAAAGCTGCGGCTATTTCTAAAAAGATGCCTTTATATCAATATATAGGAGACGGAACAATACTGCCTAGACCAATGATGAATATCTTAAATGGTGGAGCTCATGCTGATAATAAATTAGATTTTCAAGAATTTATGATTATACCAGAATCAAGTACAATAAAAGAAAGAGTAAGAATAGGTTCAGAAATATTTCATGCTTTAAAAAAAGTTTTAAATGAAAAAGGATTATCAACAGGTGTCGGAGATGAAGGTGGATTTGCTCCTGACTTAGAATCAAATAGTGAAGGATTTGATTTAATAATTGAAGCAATTAAAAAAGCTGGATATACTCCAGGAGTAGATGTTAATTTAGGTATAGATGTTGCGGCATCAGAATTTTATAGTGATGGTAAATATAATTTAGTTGGAGAAAATAGAAGTTTAACTACTGATGAATTAATTGAATTTTATGAAGAATTAGTATCTAAATATCCAATTATTTCTATAGAAGATCCAGTAGATGAAAATGATTGGGAAGGATTTACTAAAATAACTGAAAGATTAGGAGATAAAATACAATTAGTAGGTGATGACTTATTTGTTACAAATAAAAAATGTTTACAAATGGGTATAGATAAAAAAGCTGGTAATGCCATTTTATTAAAAGTAAATCAAATAGGTACTATAACTGAAACATTAGAAACAATAGAATTAGCACGAAAAAATAATTATAAAACAATTATTTCTCATAGAAGTGGAGAAACAGAAGATACAACAATTGCTGATTTAGCAGTTGGACTTAATTTAGGACAAATAAAAACAGGTTCAATGTCTAGAACTGATAGAATATGTAAATATAATCAGTTAATAAGAATAGAAGAAGAATTAAATAAATAATTCTTTTTTTATAAAAAAATGTTCGCAAAAATGTTGACTTTAGATATTTCCTATGTTATTCTTTTAAATAGGTGATGTCATGGAAATAAAAACAGGATATTTATATCATATTAAAGATGAATTTTTTGATAAAATAAATGAAGATAAAATAATGATAAATCATGATAAAGGACATTCTAGACCTTCTTATTTAGCAATAAAAGATAAAGATATTTTATGGTTTATTCCATTAAGTAGTAAAGTAGATAAATATCAAAAAATAATAGATAAAAAAATAAAAAAATATGGTAAATGTAGTGGTATTATTATATGTAAAATTGAAGGGTTTAAAGAAGTAATATTAATACAAAATGCATTTCCTACACTTACAAAATATGTTAAAAGTAGACATAAAATAAATGGACAGTATGTTTCAATATCTCCAATCCTAAAAAAAGAGATTCTTAGTAACTTTAAATATATGCTATCTATGAAAGAACAAGGAAATAATTTATTTTTTACTGATATAGATAAAATAAAAGAATTAATGTTAAATGAACTATCATTAACATTATAAAATATGGTTGACAATTATCAAAAAAAATAGTATATTATAGTTGTACTTATGTACAAATGTTAACCGCTTCAGATGGTGCGGGATATAAATTATTCTGGATGCGAAATGTTAACCGCTTCGGATGGTGCGGGATATAAATCATTCCGGTTGTAAATGTAAGAAAATCTATCAATTGATAGATTTTTTTGTGAATAAAAAGCCTTTAATAAACTAGTTCAATGTTTAGAACTGATAGAATATGTAAATATAATCAGTTAATAAGAATAGAAGAAGAATTAAAACAAAACTAGGTATAATATCTAGTTTTATTTGTATTTATAAACTAATTAGAGTATAATTATATTAGGTGATAACGTGATAGGAATAAAATTATTAAAACATAAAAAGGAAACAATGAATAAACTAGATGAATTTTTAAAACCAAAATATGTCTATTTTAAAATAGAAGAAACTGATACATTACTTGTAAAAGAAAAAGAGAAAGTAAAATGTGGAGAAAAAATCATTAAAACAAAATTTGATTCATTTATACATAGTAGCGTAAGTGGTAAAGTAGATTCTATTGTAGAAAAAGTAGATTATAAAAATAATAAAGAAAAATTTATCAAAATAGAAAATGATTTTAAAGATACAAATGATTTTAAAGAAAATAAAAATTTAACTAAAGATAAATTTATCTCTTTATTAAAAGAAAATGGTATTGTAGGTTTAGGTGGAGCAGGTTTTCCTACATATATAAAATATAATGTAGATAATTTAGAAACCTTAATTATAAATGCTGTTGAATGTGAACCATATATAACAGCTGATTATATAACATGTTTTAATCATACAAAAGAAATTATTAAAACATTAAATATAATAGATAAAATATATAATTTAAAAGAAATATTTATTGCTATAAAAATAAATAATCGTAATTTAAAAGAAAAAATAATTCCTATAATAAGTAAATATCCTAAAATAAAATTAATAGAAGTACCAAATCTATATCCAATGGGTTGGGAAAAATCATTAGTTAGATATATTAAACATACTGATTATAATAAATTACCTATTGAAAAAAATATAGTTGTATCAAATGCTTCTACAATATATTCAATATATGAAGCTATAAATGGTAAACCACTTATAGAAAAAATAGTAACAGTAAGTGGAAATTCTATTAATAATCCAACTAATATAAAAATAAAAATAGGTACTGAATTTAGTGAATTAAAAGAAATATTTAAAGGATACAATGAAAAAGATATTACCTTAGTATCAGGTGGACCTATGATGGGTGAAGCAATTAGTACAGATGATTTTGTAATACCTAATAATTTGAATTGTATTATTGCTTTAAAAAAATGTAAACAAATAGATCCTATTACATGTTTAAGATGTGGTAAATGTTCTGATCATTGTCCTGCTAAAATATCTCCAGTACTTGTTAAAGATAATATAAATAATAAAGAAGAATTAAAAAGATTAGATGTAAATAGATGTATAGAATGTGGTATTTGTTCATTTGTATGTCCATCTAAAATAAATTTGCGAGAATATTTACGTGAAGCAAAGAAAAAGGTGAAATAATGAAATTTAATGTATTTAAAGGACCATTTGTAAAATCAAAAAATAGTACTAGTAAAATGATGCTAAATCTTTTTATTGCGCTCTTACCAATAATACTATTTGCTTGGTATAAAAATGGTGTAATATTATATATAAATGATAAAACAGATATGTTTGGAATGTTTTATCCATTATTATTTGTTTTAACAGGTGCTTTAACAAGTTTTATAACTGAACTATTATATACATTTATCTTTTTAAAGAAAAGAAATAAAGAATTAAAAGAATATATGTTAAATTCATTTAGTGTATTTCCAGGATTATTTGTAAGTTTAGTATTACCACTTAATACACCAATTGAAATATTAATATTTGGTAGTGTAATTGCAATTATAATAGGGAAAATGCTTTACGGAGGATTTGGACATAATATATTTAATCCAGCACTTATAGGTTGTTTATTTGTACTTAGTTGTTATAGTAGTGTAATTGTAAAAAATGGTGGATATATAAATAGTTATGAATTAGATACAATAGGAAGTGCTACGCCACTTACTAACTATAAAATAATAGGCGAAATTGGGAATTATGATAATGTTGTAGGAACATTTGGATCATTAAAAGAATTTTTTATAGGTAATATTCCAGGTACAGTTGGAGAAACAAGTTCAATATTAATATTACTTGCTTTTATCTATTTAGTATTTAAAAGAGTTATTAAATGGAAGATACCAGTAATTTATGTATCTACAGTATTTATTATGACATCAATTATAGGTAGTATAAATGGAGTAGGTATTTGGTATCCATTATTTCATATATTAAGTGGAGGATTATTATTTGGAGCTGTTTTTATGGCAACAGATCCAGTAACAAGTCCAACTACTTCAATTGGACAAATATTATATGGTTTATTTTTAGGAATACTTACTGTAACATTTAGATTTTTAACAAGTGCTCCAGAAGGCGTTCTAACATCGATTTTAACTATGAATATGTTTGTAATGTTATTAGATAGATTAGGTTCTAAAAATAAAGAAGCAATTAAAAAAATAGCTTTACCATTAATATTAGGATTAATAATACTTGTTTTAATTAGTATTCATATTGGTAATAAGTTTAATAATACAACTGGTACTGATCCTAATTTCAAATTAATAGAAAAAACTAATGAATATTATATTGTTTCACAAAAAGGTAATGGTGGACCAATAAAAGCAAAAATATATATAAATAATAATCAAATAACTAAATTTGAAATAATAGAAAGTTTTGAAACAGAAAACTATTATAAATTAGTAGAAGAAGCAAATTATGTAACAAAATTAATAAATAATCAAGATAATTTAAAAGATATAGATACTGTATCAGGTGCTACAATATCATCAACAGCTTTAAAGAAAATGTTTATACATGTAAAAGAAGATATGGAGAGTTAAAATGAAAAAGTATAAAGGAATAATAACACTTACTATAACTGCTTTAGTTTGTTCAATATTACTATATATGGTGGTGATGTTAGTTGGATAATTTTTATTATGATTTATTAAATATTGGAAAACCTAAAATGACTGAAAAAGAATATATAGACAAAATAAAAAATGTAATAAATGAAGAAACAAAGTTATCTAAAGAATATAATCCTAATTTAGAAAGACTATGCAAAGTTATTTCTACAAATATAAATAGTCATTTAAAAGAATTAAATATTGATTCTAAGATTATTAATACAACTGATTTATATGATATGTATGAACATCAATTTATCATATCATCTTATAAAGATGATAATAATAATTTAAATTATTATTTGATTGATCCAACATATACACAATTTAAACATAAAAATAATGATTATCATAATATTTATCCTACAGATATATTATGTTCTAGCAAAGAAGGAATTGTTTTAGGAACTAATTTAACAAAAAAAGGTTATTCAAAAATAGATGATAATGATTTAAAAAGATATATTGGGTCAATATTATTAGAACCTGATATAAATAAAATAAATTTAACAATAGAAGATATTATTTTAGAAAGGAGACAAAAATGAAAACAATAATAAATGGAATTATTCATGAAAATCCTGTCTTAGTATTATTACTTGGACTTTGTTCAACACTAGCTGTAACAACTAATTTTGAAAATTCATATATAATGGGTATATGTGTTACTATAATATTATTATTTTCTAACATAGTTGTTTCCTTGATAAAAAAATTAGTACCTAAAAATGTAGAAATACCAGTATATATATTAATAATTTCAACATTTGTTACAATATTAGAGATAATTTTAAAAGCATATATAAAACCACTTTATGATGTACTTGGAATATATCTACCACTTATTGTAGTTAACTGTATAGTACTTGGTAGAGCTATTTCAGTTGCGACTAAATCAAATACATCTACTAGTATAAAAGACGCTATAGGTATTGGACTTGGATATACATTGGTATTAATGATAATAGGATTATTTAGAGAAATAATTGGTAATAATACAATAACTATCATGAATTCTATAAGTGAATTAACAGGTACTAAATTAATATATAGAGTATATAATCCAAGTAATTTATTTCCAATATCAATTTTAACAAAACCAGCAGGAGCTTTCTTAACATTAGGATTCTTAATAGCCTTATTTAATTATTTAAAAGGAGGTAAAAAAGATGAATCTAATTAATATTGTATTAGCGGCTTTATTAACAGAAAATGTAGTACTTACTAAATTCTTAGGAATATGTCCTTTTATGGGTGTATCTACTAAAAGACGTAACGCATTGTATATGGGAATATCAGTAATGTTAGTAGTAACATTATCATCTATAATAACATGGTTTTTATATCATTATTTATTAGTACCAACTAAACAAGAATATTTAAAAACAGTATTATTTGTATTAGTAATAGCGTCACTTGTACAATTACTTGAAATAATATTAAAAAGATATTTTAATAAAATACATGATATGTTAGGAATATATCTACCACTTATCACAACCAATTGTGCAGTACTTGGTATAGTTTTATTAAATATAAATAATGATTATAATTTTTTAGAAATGTTAGTATATAGTATATCTAGTAGTTTAGGTTTTACATTAGTTATATATTTATTTTCAAGTATGCGAGAAAAAATTGATTCTAATAATATACCTAAACCATTTAAAGGACATCCAATCGCATTAATAACTGCTGCAATTATGGCCCTATTATTTTCAAGATATATATGATTATAGTCCCATTTTTACTTATAATATTTTTATTTGTTCTAACACTTTATTTAACAAATAAAAATAATTGTAAACATGATTGTTCTAAATGTAATGGATGTAATTTATATAAGGAGGTAAGAAAATGATAGGAATATTAATACTGACAACAGTAGCTTTAATATTAGGAATTATACTTGTACTAACAGATTTAACTATAAATAAAAAAGATAATAGAGAAGAAGAATTTTTAAAAAGATTACCAGGATATAATTGTGGAACATGTGGTTATGGATCATGTAGTGGTATGGCATGTGAAATGTGTAAAAATATAGAAGCATATAAAAAATGTAAACCACTTAGAGGTGAAAAATTAAAAGAAATGGAAGAATTTTTAAAAAATATTTAACTTTTAGTGTTTTTTTAAATTAGAAATAAAATTAAAACAGATTTAGAATATTTGCTTAGACAGATTTAAAAAATCTGTTTTATTTTTAAATAAAAAAAGGTAAAACAGCTGTTTGACTCCATATATTTTTTATAGTAATATGACATTGAAGGAGAAAAAACTCATCCCAACCTCTAAATTTATTGTTTCGTAATATTTTTTCTCCTTTTACTTTAATGATTATTTATTTAATCTTACTTTCTTTCTATGATATAATTTAACTCCATTTCAAAATATCATTAAAGTATAAAAGATATAGTTAATCTATATCTTTTAATTATATTCCTTTACAAAATAGTTTTAATATATTATAATAATCAACATTGTGAGGTGGATTATGACTAATGAAGAAATAGAATTATTTTTAAAAGAAGATTTAATAAAATACTTAAGAAATGAATCAAATATATTAAAAAGTATTAATAAAGATACTAATAATAATATAAAAACTGAAATTAATAGTAATACTATAACTCCTATAGAATATTTAATTATTTTAAATTATTATGGTGGTCTTTTAATGACTGGTTTTGG
>ERZ842401.6949-NODE-6949-length-11822-cov-6.419733_pt1 | contig 11822 bp, 7 predicted proteins | sample MGYA00521270_ERZ842401 | MGnify/ENA primary metagenome ERZ842401 (study PRJEB31892, sample SAMEA3878208) | bioreactor metagenome | biome: Moose rumen | place: Sweden | collected 2011-10 | study: EMG produced TPA metagenomics assembly of the PRJEB12797 data set... | reverse complement strand
TTGTTGTTGTTGTTGTTGTTGTTGTTGTTGTTGTTGTTGTTGTTGTTGTTGTTGTGTGTCTGGGTTTGCGGCTTGGTCTGGGTGTTGGGTCTTGCCGAGCCTGACTGGTGCTGGGGCTGGGTTTGAGTGTTGCCATTGCCGATGTATTTTGGCGTAGTGGTGCGTGGTTTAACGTTGGGTTGCGAGAAATAATTCTGTTTGAAGTTCTGTGGGTGTGCCACGCGTGCCGTACGTGTGTATGTCGGCATGCGCCAGCGGAAATTGGCGGCACACGAGTTGTGCTTGAACCCCAGTGCCACAGCCACGTTGGTGGGATATCCATTGGCTCCTTCCACCCATACGCAGTTCAGGTCCAACGGGGTGTATATCTCTTGTTTGGTTTTAACGTCGTAGCCGTATATCCAAACTTCGTAGTAGGTGAAACTGTAGCGTTCCATCCACACGTCGTAGGTGAACACGTACGATGACTGGTAGTCGGGATAACAACCGCAGTACAGAAGCACCTCCGGATGCTGGTTCAGGTAATTTACCACACGTGTGGCCTGCGATTTGCGGAAAAACTGCACCGACGAATCGGCGAAACTTGCCGTGCTTGCCAAAAACAGGAACGACAAAACAAAAATTACTTTTTTCATGGTGATTTATTTTTAAAATTCGTTGCAAAGATACAAAAAAAATGTTTTTTTTCAAAAAAAAATCGTTTGTCAGGGAGTTTTTTTTGTTGTATTTTGTTGATATATAGAAAGTTTTTGGTTGTCTAATTTTTTTTCCCCGTTTTTGGATCATGATGTTGAAAAAAAATGTACCTTTGCATACATTAGTAACCGATAAAATCTTTCACACATGGAGAACAATTTAAAAGCATCGGAGCTTGTTTTGGCCGACGACGGCAGTCTGTACCATATCCACCTCACCGACGGACATATAGCCGACACCGTTTTTTTGGTCGGCGATCCGGGCCGTGTGGCAATGTTCGAAGAACTTTTCGAAACGGTGGAGTATAAAACCTCGAACCGCGAAATATCCTCGGTAACAGGTGTTTACAAAGGCAAACGCATCACTGCCATTTCCACTGGCATGGGCACCGACAATATCGACATTGTGGTGAACGAGCTCGACGCCGCAGTTAATATCGACCTCGAAACACGTATGCCCCGTGCCTCGCACCGCACACTCAACCTCATACGCATCGGTACATCGGGCGCCTTGCACGCCGATATACCTGTGGCCGGTTTCGTGGCTTCGGAGTATGCCCTCGGCTTGGACGGGCTGCTCAATTTCTACGCACACGACGAGGCTCTTTTCGAAAAGGAAATGAACGATGCTTTTGCGCGTCATGCCAACCTGCCGCCGCAGTTCCAAAAGACTTATCTTGTGAAAAGCAGTTCTTCACTGCTCAACGCTCTGGCTTTCGACTGTGTGAAGGGTATAACTGCCACTGCCTGCGGTTTTTACGGTCCGCAAGGCCGTCAGCTGAGGCTGCATACAGCCATACACGATATCAACGGAATACTTTCATCGTTCAGCTGTAACGGTCACCGCATCACCAATTTCGAGATGGAGACTTCGGCCATATACGGACTATCGAAACTATTGGGACACAATGCTTTAACCGTTTGCTTGGTGATTGCCAACCGCGTTACCGGCAAGTTCCTCAACGATTATCATCCGCAGATGAAACAGCTGATTACCACCATGTTGGACAGGGTGGTGGCAATGCAGTAGGCAGCGTTTTTTCTTCGATTTTTCACCAACTGTTGCCACATGGCATGATTTGGGTGCCTGTGGGGTGCTAAAGGGTGTTTTGGCAGATGTGTTCGGCTATCTGCAGGTCGAATGGTGTGGTTATTTTAATGTTCTCGCGGTTGCCCTGCGTAAGGTGTATCTCTTTTTTCAGCACAATCTCCACCACCGAGGCGTCGTCGGTGAAAAGCGGGTCGAAACGGGTGTTGTAAGCGGCTTTTATAATCTCGGAGCGGAAACATTGCGGTGTTTGGACAAGAAATATTTTGCTTCGGTCGAGTGGGGTGGATTGGTTTTCGGTGCCAATACGCACACTGTCGGCGCTTGGCACGGCGGGCACGGCACAGCCGTATTGCTCGGCGGCGGCAAAGGTGTTTTCAATGGTGGCATGGCTTACAAAGGGGCGCACGCCATCGTGGATGCCTACCAGCACGCCGTTTGGGATGGTTGCCAAAGCGTTCTTTACAGAAAAGAAACGTTCCTCGCCACCATAAACCACGCGGTGCGGCAGACGGAACCCATGGTCGCGGCACAGCAGCTGCCAGCGTTGGTGGTGATTCTGCGGCAGCACCAGCGTTATTGCCATCTGGCTGTCGAAAGAGCGTAACCTCTCAATGGTACGCATTAGCATAGGCTTGCCGTTGAGCGGAAGAAACTGTTTGGGTATGTTGTTGCCCATTCGCAGGCCTTTGCCGCCTGCCACTATTATCACATGGCGTTCCATGGTGCTGACAGTGTGGTGTTTACAATATCAGCATGGCGTCGCCGTAGGTGTAGAATTTGTATTTCTCTTTAATTGCCACACGGTAGGCTTCCATCAGCAGGTCGTAGCCGGCAAAGGTGGCGGCCATTATCATCATGGATGTCATTGGCGGGTGGAAATTGGTTACCATCATGTCGGCAATGGAGAAATTGTATGGTGTGTAGATGAATTTGTTGGTCCAGCCGGAATAGGGATTCACCACGCCCGGAGTGGTTACGGCGGTTTCCACGGCTTTCATCGAGGTGGTGCCCACCACGCAGATTTTGCGACCGTTGGCTTTGGCGGTGTTTATTATGTTGCAGGCTTTTTCGTCGATGTTCATCTCCTCGGAGTCCATGCGGTGTTTGGAGAGGTCTTCCACTTCGAGGGGCTTGAAATTGCTGAAGCCGGCGTGCAGTGTTACTTCGGCCATCTGCACGTCTTTCAGTTCGAGTCGTTTTAGGAGTATTTTGCTGAAATGCAGTCCTGCGGCGGGTGCTGCCACGGCGCCTTCGGTGCGGGCGTATTCGGTCTGGTAGTATTCTTTGTCTTCGCGTTCTTCTTTGGCGTTGTTGCCGGAGCGTGTGGCAAGCAGGAAGTCGGGCAGCGGGGTTTTGCCGAGGCTGCGAACGGTGCTTATGAACTCGTCGTGGGTACCGTCGAACATAAAACGCACGGTGCGACCGCGCGAGGTGGTGTTGTCTATCACTTCGGCCACAAGGCTGTCGTTGCCAAAATACAGCTTGTTGCCGATACGTATTTTACGTGCGGGGTCCACAATCACGTCCCACAGCAGGGTTTCGGCGTTGAGCTCCCGCAGCATGTAAACGGTGATTTTGGCGTCGGTTTTTTCTTTCACGCCTTCCAAAAGCGCGGGGAATACCTTGGTGTTGTTCACTACAAGCACATCCTTGGGGTTGAGGTAGTCTATGATGTCTTTAAAGAGTTTGTGCTCTATTTTGCCGCTTTTGCGGTCCAAAACCATCAGTCGGGCCATGTCGCGTTCTTTGGATGGGTGCTCTGCAAACAAATCTTTTGGCAGTGTGTACTTGAAATCGTGTAACTTCATTATATGTTTTTTTATTCTTTGTTGTCTTGAAAAAAACGGGTGAAAAACACTCTTTTTTTACAAAGATACGAAAAAAATTATCCTTTGTCAAGTGTTTTAACGTTTCGATAAACGTAAAAGTTACATTATTAGTGCTTTGCGGATGAAAAAATATTGTTTAAAAAAACGGAGGTCTATTCTTTTATAGGAGAGCCTGCGAAATATGTATGGCAAATCAGTTGTTTTTTCCGCCGAAACTGATGTTTTTTTCGGGATTTGTTAAAACCTGCGTTTTTTTTTTGGGAGGGGGGGTGTCTTATGCCTTTTTCTCTGTCACGGCCATGGCTATGCGGATATGGAAATAGTCGTATTTTCCGCCAAAATGTTCGTAAACATCGGCTAAGTTTATCGTTTCTTTGTCGGCGATAAAATCGGATATTTTTTTCAGCTCTTCGTCCGCGATGTATTTCCCGGCTTCCACTCTGCCTTCGCCTATCAACCTTGCTATGTGCCCTTGTATGGTTGAAAGTGCCAGCCCTCGCTCTTTGGCCGTTTGTTCGGGGCTGAGGCCTTGGTTTAGCAGCTCAAGGGTGTCTGTAAGCGACTGGCCTTTGGGCTTTTTCTTTTTTATGCCGTGGGCTTCGCAGAAAGTTTGTGTCAGGTTGAGTAGTTCGGGACCTAATTCGTCGAATTTTTGTTTTCCAAAACCGCTTACTGCCATCATTTGTGTTTTGGTAACGGGCAGGTTCTGAGCTATTTCCACCATCTGGCTTTCGGTGAGTATCGAAAATGGGGGACAATTGGAGTGGGCAAAGGATTGTTCGCTGCGCCAGTCGCGGAGTATGTCGAGGAACTCGGCGGAGTGTGGGTTCAGTTTTACCGTTGGCACGAGGGCTTTTTGTGGGGTGTCGCTGTCGGAAAGCACAAAGTTGGTGGTGGTGCGGTGGTAGCTTTCCACGCTGAATCCCCGCAGGGCGTTTTTCAGAAGCGTTTTCTTTAATTCCATTGCCTTGCGGGTGCTTTCGGAAATTTCGGTGTAGCGTTTCTTGGTTTCTTTGTTTTTGATGTTCAGGTTCAGGTAGTTGGCGTAGTTGGTGCGGAGCTCGGTCATTTGTTTCAGGAAATAGTCGGAGGCTTTGTTGATACGCTCTTGCAGAAAAGCGTCGCCGGTGTTGCCGCCGCATTGGGCCTGCAGCTGTGCCAACTGCATGTGGAATTTTTCCGAAACGGACACTATGTTGTTGAAGAAGGGCCGTTCGATTTTGTTGTCGAACGATGACGCTTTTTGTGGGTGCGACGCCGCCAGATCCACCGACAGCAGCCGGTGCATCTGCGAAAGCAGTTTTTGCAGTTCGCCGAAATCGAAGAGTTCGTGCAGTTTGCCGAAATAGTATTGCGAAAGGTCGGTTTGGTATTGCTTTTGGGCGGATTCGGGGCTGGGAATGTTGTTGGTGAAGGTTTTCACGCAGTTGTCGCTGAAGAGGTTGTTTTCCGAGACGGGGGTTTTCAGCACCAGCCCTTCGAGGGTTCGGCAGCGGCTCAGGGCCACGTATGTTTGCCCGAAGGCAAAGGCTCTGCCGGCGTCGATGATGGCGTGGTCGAAGGTGAGGCCTTGGCTTTTGTGTATGGTGATGGCCCACGCAAGGCGCAGCGGCAGCTGTTTGAAAGTGCCGTCCACCACGGCTTCTATCTCTTTGCTTTCTTCGTTGAGCTCGTATTTGGTGTTTTCCCACGTGATGGGTTCCACATCGAAAGTGGTGCCGTCGGGTTCGGATACCTGCAGGTGGTCATCGCCGATGCCGGAAATGACTACAATTTTCCCGTTGTAATAGCGTTTGTCGGGGCTCGGGTCGTTGCGAACAAACATCACTTGGGCGCCTTTTTTCAGCGCGAGGTTTTCGTCGGTGGGGTACATGTATTCGGGGAAAGTGCCTGTTATTTCGGCTTCGAAAGTGTGTTTTTCGCCTGGCAGACGGTCCAGTTTTTGCTGGTTTATGTCGTTGGCTTGTGCGTTGTGGGTGGTAAGGCGTATGTATTTTTGGCTGTCGTCGGGGTCGAAATCGGGTATGTGTCTGGAGTTTAGCCGGTCAATTATTTCGGCGGTGGGACGGCTTTGGCGTATGCTGTTCAGTATTTCCACAAACTCGGTTTCGTTTTGGCGGTATACGTGCGTGAGCTCTATGGATATGTAGTTGAGCCGTTTGAAGGCTTTGCTTTCGAAAAAGAATGGCGACGAGTACACCTGCCGCATGTATTGCCATTCGTTGTCTTTCACCACGGGCGGAAGCTGGTAAAGGTCGCCAACCATAAGCAGTTGCACGCCGCCAAAGGGTTTGTCGTTGCGGCGGTAGGTGCGCAGGCGGTCGTCGATGGCGTCAAGCAGGTCGGCACGTACCATGCTTATTTCGTCAATTATCAGAAGGTCAAGACTTTGGAGAATTTTTATTTTGTTTTTGCGGATGTTGTGTTTGTTTTCGGGCAGCGAGTATTCGGAGTAGAATCCTTTCACAGTGGGCAGGTACGCCGATGGGGGCAGTTGGAAAAACGAGTGTATGGTAACGCCGCCGGCATTGATGGCCGCCACACCTGTTGGTGCCACCACCACAAAGCGTTTGCTGCACGTTTCCACGATGTGGCGCAGAAAGGTGGTTTTTCCTGTGCCGGCTTTTCCGGTAAGGAACACCGAGGTGCCGGTGTGTCGTATGTAGTTTTCGGCAAGTGCTATCTGCTGGTTTTCCATAGTATTTTTGGTGTTTCGTTTATTTCAGACGTATGCGAGGGTCGAGGGCGGCATAAAGTATGTCCACCAGTATGTTGATGATTATCAGTATTATGCAGATGAACGCTATGGCACCCATCACCACTGGGAAGTCGTATTTTTCCAGTCCGTCCACAATTACTATGCCCATTCCTTTCCAGTCGAAGATGTATTCCACAAAAACGGCTCCCGCCATAAGTCCTGCCAGCCATCCCGATGAGGCTGTAATTATCGGGTTAAGAGTGTTTTGCAGAGCGTGGTGCACTATCACGCGTTTCTTTTTCAGCCCTTTGGCGTAGGCGGTGCGTATATAGTCCTGTCCCATCACTTCGAGCATGGAGTTTTTTGTAAGCTCCACTATTACCGCCAAGGGCCTGATACCGAGGGTGAAAGCCGGAAGTATCATGTTTTTCAGGTCGGGGTATTCGTGTCCGGAGTAGTCGTCTACCGAGAAAAGGTTCCCGAACATGTTGAGTCCTGTAACATCGGCCAGCACGTAGGCGAAGAGCCATGCTATGATGATGGCGGCGAAGAACGACGGCAGCGACATGCCGAGCACCGAGAAAAACAGTGCCGAGCGGTCGAAAAGGGTGTCCTTGTACAGTGCCGAGAAAATGCCTATGATGATGCCCACCACAAGGGCGAAGGTCATGGCCACAATTGCCAGCAGTGCCGTTTTGGGAAAAGCCTCGGCAATGATGGCGCTTACGGGACGTTTGCTTTGGTACGAGCGGCGCAGGTATGGGTATTTCAGCACTATGCTGGTGCTGCCAATTTTCAGAAGCTGAGTGTAGGGCGCGTATTTGTCGGCGCTGAGGTAGAAATAGGCGTTGGTGTCGGCGTTGTTGTGGAACGATATTGGGGCAAGGTCGTTGAGGTAGTTGAGGTACTGCAGCGGCATGGGTTTGTCGCGGCCAAGGTCTTTGTTTATCAGGTCCACGCTCTCTTGGTCGGCGCGCTGGCCGAGCATCATTCGGGCGGGGTCGCCGGGCAGTATGTTGAAAAGGAAAAACACCAGCGTTACCACTCCCAGCATTACCAGAAGTCCGTACAAAAGTCGTTTTCTTACGTATTTGTGCATGTCGCGTAAGTGGTTTATTGTTAGTGAGAAGCACGCAAAACCCGGGTGTTTTTACCTTTTTTTGCCGTGCAAAGATACGTTTTTTTTGCGACTTGTTGGCATAAAAAAAAGACGGAGCTTGTGAACTCTGTCTTTTTTTTATTTAGTCCGTTTTGCGGACCGTAGTTTGAAATGCAATTAATCAGGGATGTTAGCTTCAGCCTGAATTATTTCTTCTTCGGTAGGCATTTCGTAAGGTTCTTCGGTTTCTGGCATCGAGTCCTCAAAGGCCATGGGTTCGTCGTCCAAGTCTTTGTTGGGACCTTCTTTCTTGTAGTCCACGCGCCATTCGCCGTCCACTTTTTTCAGCGCCAGCGTGGATTCCGGAAGCTCTTCGTCTTCTACTTCGGCAGAGCCTTCTTCGTTGGGAATTTCTACGGTGTAGTATGCAATAGCTTCGTCACCGTTTATTTCCACTTTTGTAAAATTGAATTTTGTGGTGGAGGTGATGCTGTCGCTGTTTATTCCAAGCATTTTGAAGTAATATTCAATCTGCTTCAATTCCATGACACTTTCTTCTGTGGCAAGCGATTTGCAGGTTGTAAAGTCGCCATTGTCGAAAGCTGTCAGGAATTGTTCCGATATCTTTTTGATTTTGCGTTTCTCGCTGTTGCAAGATGTGGCCAAGGTGAGCCCAATAATTGCTATTGCAATGATTTGAAACAGTTTTTTCATTTTTTTTCTTTTGTGGATTGATTTATAAAATGTGTGTGTTTTGCAAAAAAAAGGGCAAGCTACTTGTATCGCACCGCTACAACCAAACACCCTTGCTGTATTCCTACCCTGGGGGATTCAATGGGAGCTGGTCGTACAAGACTTACCCAATTGCAAAGATACTATTTTTTTTTGAAACAATGCCCAAAAAAATGATTGGATGTTAATGGGAGTGTAGTAATGTGTTGATAATCAATCTTGTTAATTCTAAAATCTTTTTTGTGTCAAGTTGCCAAAACAGCCTTTGTCCGGCAAAGCGAAGTTCAAAAAACAGCGTTTTGTTTGAAAATACGTCCGATTTGTTGCATTTCCGGTGCAATAAAAATGTTGTTTTTCAGTTAATTGTTTTTTAATTGAGAGTTACCCATGTGCGAAATTTTCAAAAATGCTTTCAGTCAGCTTGATACGTGGCAAAAAAAGGAGTTTGCGAGTGTTCTTTTGCTTGCGTTTTCAATCCCCGTTTCGTGGCGAATTTCGATTTTCGCACTTGTTTTGTTTCTGATTTTGGCCGTAGTGCGTCGAGTTGCGGTGAGGCCTTCCGGAAAAGTGACATCCATTGGAGCCCGGTGGTGGTTTCTGCTTTTTGCAATGTTTTACGTAATTCATTTCATAAGTATGTTTTACACAGAAAACCTTGCCGAAGGCCGGGCTGCGTTGGAAAAACGGCTCTCGTTCCTTGTGCTGCCGCTGATGTTCCTTGTGTTCGATTTTTCGTACCTTGGCCGGCAACGTGTGCGTGTGATCCTGTACGCTTTCAGTGCAGGCGCTTTGGCAGTGGTTTGCACCGATTTGGCTACTGCCGTGTGGGATGTGGCTTTGCGTGGCGCCGGCGCCGGACGTTTTTTCGACACGCAACTTTCGTCGGAGCACCATGCCTATATCTCAATGCATATTTGCTTGGCTATAATATTTTGTTTCAGCGAGTTGGTGCGTGGAGCGAAATGTTTTCCGCTGTGGCAGAAACTTGTGCTTGCCTTTGCGTTAGTGCTTTTCACGGTGTTCACCGTGTTGTTGTCGTCAAGGGCGGGAGTGCTGTGCATGGTGGCGGTTTACGGGCTGCTTTTGTTGTGGATGATATTTGTCCGCAAGATGTACCGTGCCGGTGTGGTGGCGGCGGTGGCAGTGGCCGTTGTGCTGGTGGCAATGCCCAATGCCGTTCAGCGTATCGCCAACACTTTCAAATCCATCGGCTCCAGCCAGAAAACCGAGGATGTGCGGGTAACCATACTGCGTTCCACCGTTCCGGTGGCGTTGGACAACTGGCTCACGGGTGTCGGTGTGGGCGACAAAATCGACGCCTACATGGAGCAGTACCGCAAGGATGGCAACACCATCTGCCTTGATCGTGAGTACAACTCGCACAACCAGTTTGTGGATACCACCACAGTTACGGGAGTTGTGGGACTTGCCCTGCTGCTCAGCTTTTTTGTGGTGCCGGCGGTGCTTGCCGTACGTCGGCGCAGGTTCAGCGTGGTGTACGCGCTGTTTCTGTTTATGATTTTCTTCAACGCATTGTTCGAATCGGTGTTCGAAAAACAGGCGGGGATAATGTTTTTTGTCTTTTTCTTTATGCTGATGTTCAACGCCGAGTTTGTGGCCGTTGGGGAGCAAAAAAAAGTTCCTTCAACAAGCAACAGCAACTGAAAAAGCTCAATCACTTTTTTTGAAAAAATGCAAACGAAAGTCCACCTTGGCTTTATATCACCCTCAGCAAAACCAATTCTGCACTGACTTTTATGGAACCGACACAAAAATTTGACCAAATAGTTGTCCGCGACGCCACCGAAAACAACCTGAAACACGTCAGCGTAAGCATTCCCAAGGGAAAGATTACCGTGGTTACTGGGGTTTCGGGCTCTGGCAAGTCGTCGTTGGTGCTCGACACCATTGCCGCCAAGTCGCGTCGCGAGCTCAACGACACTTTTCCATCCTTCACCCAGCAGTACCTGCCTAAATACGGGCGTCCTCACGTGGGAGCCATCGAAAATCTGCCCATCGCCATCGTTATCGAACAGCGCAAACCTACCTCCAACTCGCGCTCCACGGTGGGCACCTACACCGACATCTACGCCCTGTTGCGACTGCTTTTTTCGCGTATCGGGCAGCCTTTTGTGGGCTATTCCGACGCTTTTTCGTTCAACCACCCGGCAGGCAGCTGTCCGCGCTGTAGCGGATTGGGCGAAATTCGCGAGCTCGACATCCACAAGCTGGTGGATTTCGACAAGTCGCTCAACGATGAGGATACAATCCACTACATTGCCTTTGGCAAAGGCGGCTGGCGATGGATACGTTACGCCCACAGCGGACTTTTCGACCTCGACAAAAAAATCCGCGACTACTCGCCCGAAGAGCTCGACCTTTTCCTTTATTCGCCGCAGACAAAGCTGAAAAATCCGCCTGCCAACTGGCCCAAAACCGCCAAATACGAAGGCCTTGTGCCACGCATGTACCGCAGCATCATCAACTCGGAGGAGGGGCTGCTCCATGCCGCCGCCATAAACCCCATGCTCACCATGGGAACCTGTCCCGACTGCGGTGGCACACGTCTCAACGAAAAAATACGCTCCTGCAAGATAGCGGGCCTTAACATTGCCGAGGTTACGGCCATGAGTATCAGCGACTGTCGCCATTGGATGGAAACCATCGACAACCCCTTGGCCGACGACATACGCCGTGCCACCACCGAACGGCTGGCGGCCTTGGAGGAGATAGGTCTGGGATACCTTACCCTCGACCGCGCCATAGGCACACTCTCCGGCGGCGAGGCCCAGCGCTGCAAGATAGCAAAATACATAAACTCGCCGCTCTCCGATGTGATGTACATACTCGACGAGCCCAGCGTGGGACTGCACAACCACGACATTCTGCTGATGCAACAGTCGGTGCAAAAGCTTAAAAACCACGGCAATACAGTGATTGTCGTGGAACACCACAAGGAGATTATCAAAATTGCCGACCATATTATCGACATGGGTCCGGGTGCCGGTGCCAAAGGTGGCGAGGTGGTATTCGAGGGTGGCTACAACGAACTTCTTGATAGCCAAACCCTTACCGGCACCATGCTCGGTGCTGACAGTGCCATGAAAGAGCAGGTGCGCACTCCAAAGAGTTTTTTCCCTTTGCGGGATGCCTCTCTGCACAACCTGCGTGGCGTGTCGGTGGACCTGCCCATTGGCGTGATGTGCGGCATTGCGGGAGTGGCGGGCTCGGGCAAAAGTTCGTTGATGGAGTGTTTCCGCAAGGCATGGCCCCGGCCAGATGAAATAGTGTATATCAGTCAGAAAAACATAGGCATAAGCCTGCGTTCAACCCCCGCCACCTACCTCAACGTGGCCGACGACATACGCCGCCTGTTTGCCCGCGCCAACAAGACCAAAGCCGACCTTTTCTCGTTCAACGGCAAAGGGGGCTGTCGCGTATGCCAAGGCAAAGGGGTGATAGTGAATGACATGGCTTTTATGGATGCCATCGAAACCACCTGCGAGGCCTGCGGCGGCCTGCGATACTCGCCCGAGGTGCTGTCGTACAATGTGCAGGGTTTGAACATCGCCGAGGTGATGGACCTCACCGCCAACCGTGCCGCCGAGCTGTTCGCCGCCACGCCCATCGCCGAAAAGCTGGAGCCTCTGCGGGCGGTAGGCCTGGGGTATCTGCACCTCAACCAGTCGCTGTCCACCCTGTCGGGAGGCGAGCTGCA